>ERZ780043.87-NODE-87-length-20138-cov-4.6744_pt1 | contig 20138 bp, 9 predicted proteins | sample MGYA00511850_ERZ780043 | MGnify/ENA primary metagenome ERZ780043 (study PRJEB29588, sample SAMEA2161608) | human gut metagenome | biome: human gut; feature: human-associated habitat; material: faeces | place: Denmark | collected 2008/2010 ... | reverse complement strand
GGAGGCCGCCTGGCCACCCGAGTCACCCGCCGCGAAGTTCATCGCCGCTTCGCCCGTGCCCAGCAGAGAATGCGCGCCCGCCCAGTCGGTCGTGGTCGCGTCGGCATTGAGAATGTCATACTTCCAGCGCAGGTCGCGTATGTACTCCATCGCCGCCACGCACTCGTCGGATGTGAAGTTGCACACCCAGCGGCCGTCTTCATCCTGATATTCCAGCGCGTTTTCGCCCACGCAGCCGAAATTCCACGCGATATTGGTGAACAGCCAGCCGCCATACGTCTCGCTCGCCGGGAATACCAGCCCCGCCTTGCCCGTCTTTTCGCGGATAATCTGACCGTATTCCGCCACTTCCTGCAAGGTCTTGGGGTAAATCGGCAGACCTTCCTCGTCCACCAGCCCCGCCTCGCGGAACAGGGCGACATTGATGTGCATACCCAGCACATAGCCGTCGCGCGGCAGACCGTAGATGCGGCCGTTCTCGTCAGACAGCATTTCGAGGTACGACGGGCTGAACTCATTCAGCACGCCCGCGCGCTCCAGCGCATCGGTCACGTCGCCGACCAGATGCTGGCTGATCAGCAGCTGCGGGTCGGTAAACGGCGGCTGGAAGATGCTCGGCGCCGTGCCGCCCTTCGCCATCGGAACGTAGCTGCTCAGGGTGTAGGAGTAGTAATCCGGCACCAGCGTCACGTTCGGGTACTGCTTCTTCATCGTTTCGCGGTAGCTCTCAAAGAGCGCCTTTTCCGCCTCCGCCGCCGTATCCGCGGGCCAGTTGCCCAGCGTAATCGTGCAGGTCAAGTCCGCATCAACGACCTCTTCCGCCATCGCCAGCGGCAGCGTGCCCAGCATCAGGCACAGCACCAGCAGCATGGAAACCAATTTCTTCGACCCTCTCATGGGAAAACCTCCTTCACGAGTTCGTGGCGTATTTTCGTTAGGTTTAACGCTCAACCTTGTCTCTATTATAGTGTATCAAGCCCATTTTGTCAATCCTGTTTCGAGATTTTTTTGAAAAGAAAAGGGGCTGCTTCGGAGAAGCTGTGTCCCCGAAGCAGCCAAAGGAATGTATTATTTGCTTTCCTTGAAAACGACCATCAATCCCTGTGCATTTGCCCAGTCAATCACCTGCTGATTTTCCGCGTCGCAGAGAATCACCGGATGGCAGCCGCTGAAGGCATCATCCGCCAGCGTTTGCACACTGTTCGGGATAATGACCAGCCGCAGTAGCGTACAGTCTGCAAAGGCGCGCTTTCCAATCGCAGTAACGCCCTCCGGAATATTCACCTGCTGCACCTGCCACATGCCGACAAAAGCTTCTTCCTCGATTGCCTTCAAATTCGCAGGCAGCTGCAGAATGTGATCCGACGCAATTGCATACCCATTGCCCAGCCATGTATCGCAAATCCGGCAGACTGTTGCACTCACCAGACCGTCTTCCGTCGGTGTTGCAGGCCGTACCGTCTCAATGTACGGCGTATGCGGTATGTCGATGCGGCTCGTAACATAACTTTGTTCCGATTCCACATAGTTGTCCGCTGTCTGCGCAATGTAGAGAGCATATCCCAGGTCGCAGCGAAGCGCCGAGAGGTCAAGCGTAATTTCGCGCTTGCCGTCCGGGTAAAGTTCTGCACGATCCTCCACATAGAAGTGCGTTATAGGAGCACTCGATATGCCGTCTTGCGGCCAGAAAATCAAATCCAGCTGCGCATTCTCCGGGAAAATGTGCGAATCCGAAAGCGTCAGCGTCAGCTTGTTGTCCACCAGCTCCGAAACATCCAGAATGCGCGGCAGCTGACATTCCAGCACCAAGTCAAATTCCGTCGGTGCCAGCGTGTCAATGTACTGGCTCAGGGTCGGGGTAAAAGTCGCATGATAGACCTTTCTGCCAGTAATGGTCTGCTTCTTTTCTATATCTTCTCCCCTTTCTATGGTGAACAGCGCCACGGTTGCTTCTTCGGTGCTTTCCGTCAGCGTCAGTGTGCCATCCACATTCCAGTCGCACAGCATTGCCGTGTATTCCGGATCATCCAGCCGTACCTCCGCACCATACGGATAGAGCGTCTGCGTATTCACCGTCACTTGCGCATACTCGCCCGTCAGGTCGTCACTGAGCCAGTAGCCGTTGTTTGTGCCAATGATAGTCGGCTCAAATTCGCCCTGTGCGTTCTGCCAGTCCAGCGTATCCATATGCCGCCCTGCGAAGTCCAGCACATACGCATAGCTCGTATCCATCAGCTCCTCAATCGGCTGAACTTCCGCATACACCAGCTTCTTGCCCTCTGTAAAGGACGCAGATGCCTGCGCCACAACCTCCGCCTCTACATCCTTGGAGTACGCCTGATAGAGGAAGGTCTGGTCGTAGTTGTCGCAGTCTTTCACTTTCGGATCATCCCCAAACGACAAGCGATACGTTTCTCGATTGAGCATGAAGTATCTCGCCTTTCCGAAATGCTCCACAAAGGCAGGATGCGTGAAATACCATTGCCCATCAATCTGAATCATATTCACGGCATCGCCGTCAAAATAAGAAACAAACACCGAGCTTTGATCACCAATGCCCTCGCCTTCAACGATGCCCTTCGCGTTAAAGTAGATATCATTGGTAACATTTGCCGCGTTCAGCAGTGCTTTGTATGCAAATGCCCAGCCCCAGCGCGTACCTTTACGCTGGACAAGCACCATTTTGCCGCTATATGTGTGCGGCAGCATGTCTGACAGCATTGTTTCGCTGAGCATCCAGTCTACCAGCGCTTCTGCTTTCTGATAGTCGGTCATGTCATCCGTAATCACCTGCGCGACAATTTTTGCTGCCAGCTGGTCAGCCGTGCCGAGGTATTCTGCCGGAATCGACTCATCCAAATGCACGGGAATCTGATGCGCCAGCGCGTATTGATGCGCCGCGCTGCCCGACGGCGTGTAGAATTCCACAACCGCTTCGCTGAACGCATCATCCGCAATTTCCGTAACCGATGCCGGAATTTCCAGCAGCAGCATCGCGTTTCCAAATGCATTTGCGCCGATGCGCTCCAAGCCATCCGGCAGTTTCAGCGCTGCCAAAGCAACATTGCCGTGGAATGCCTGTGTGCCAATGCTGCGCACACCCTGCGGGATGGTAAGCGTCTGTATCCGCGCGGCCTGCGCAAACATCCCCTGCGGGATTTCCGTCAGTGATTTCGGCAAATGCACGGACAAAATGGCATAGTTCTGCCACATCGGATTGATGCCGATTTGCTTCACGGTATCCGGGAAATACATGGACGTAACGGACGTGGAAGCAAACGCATAATCCCCGACCGTTTCAAGCGAATCGCCCAGAGAGAAGGACGAAATTGCTTTGCAGACGTTGAATGCCCGCTCGCCGATGTACTTCACATGCGGCAGCGAAACGCCCTTCTGCTCCGCCGACGGCGAAACGCGCTTCAGTTTCTTGCAGCCATCAAATGCATAGTCTGAAATTTCCGTCAAATTCGGCGAAATATTGATTTCCTCAATGTTTTCGCAGCTCGTGAAGGCATGTTCGCCAATGGACTGAATGAGCGCACCGCCGTTAATGGTTTGAAGCGCCTTGCAGCCGCAGAACGCACTGCTCTCGATGGTCGTAACAGTGCTGGCGAGCGTTGCTTCCGTCAGCTTCGAGCATTCCAAGAACGCGTCAGCACCAATCGTTTCAACGCCGGGGGCAATGGAGACCTTCTCCAAATTCTTGCAGTAAATGAATGCGCCGCCAATGCGCTTCACATTACCTGGAATGGTAATCGAGGTCAGCCCGCTCTCACGGAACGCGGCATCCCCTATTTCCTCCAAACTTTCCGGCAGTTCCACCGATTGGAGCTTGGACGCTCCACAGAAAGCATTCGCGCCAATTTTCTTCAAGCCATCGGGGAGCGTCAGCGAACGGAGTTCTCCATTATAATAGAATGTCCAGTCCGCGATTTCGGTCACATTTGCCGGGATGACAACTTCAGCAATCGGAACTCCTCGGAATGCTTCTTCTCCGATCGTGGTCAGCGAATCCGGAAGATTGATTTCTTTCAGCGCATAGCATTGCGCAAACGCAAGTCCACCAATGTTCGTTACCCCATCCGGCAGATGAATACTTTCCAGCAACTTGCAGTTTGCAAATGCTTCATAGCCGATGCTCGTCACACTGTCCGGAATTTCAATAGTTTTCAGGGACGTACAGTCCTTAAAGCCATGCACGAACGTGATGTTCTTCGGCAAAACGACCGTAGTCAGGGACGTGCATTCCGTGAAGCATCCGCCTTCCATGCGGAAAACCTGCGGCGGCAGAATTACTGTCTCCAAATTTTCGCATCTTGCAAATGCCCACTCCATCAAGTCAAAGTCCGTCGATGTGATTTCCACAGACTTCAGCTGATGGCAATCAGTAAATGCAAAACTCCCAACGTGAAGACCCGGCTGCGAAAGTTTCAGCGATGTAATGCCGGAATTGTAGAATGCATTTCGTCCAATCAACTCTAATTTTTCCGGGAAGTTGATATCCGTTAGTGCTGTGCAGTTTTCAAAAGCATAAGAATCAATGACAGTGCAGCTTTCCGGCAGCGTGACGCTCGTTAAGCCTTTTCTGCCCTTGAACGCCCCTGCGCCAATTGTCGTGATGCCATCACGAACGGTTACATTTCCCGTAATCGACGCATTCACAAACAAGATGCTGTTGTCCTGCGTATCATATAAGATACCGTCTTCGGATACATAGCGCACAGAACCAAACGCTGTCGTTATCGTTTTCAGCTTGCTGGGCCACTCGCCGCTGATGCCCGCCAGTTTAGCAGGCAAGTGCAGCGTTTCCAGCAAATTGCAGCCTTCTACAACGCCATTATACATGCCGGTCAAGCTATCTGGCAGATTCAAAGTGCGCAAGGAGGTGCAATGTGAGAATGTTCCGCTCATCCATGTAACGCCTTCAGGTATCGTTACTTCTGTTAAACCGGCGCAGGCGTAGAAAGCGCTGTCGCCCAAGCTCTTTAATCCTTCCGGCAGCACAACATTTTCCAGTTGTGTACAGTAGGCAAACGCCAAACCATCTATCGTTATCAGCCCTTCCGGGAAGGTAATTTCCTTCAGTTCCTTGCAGAACTGGAATGCGCAATTCCCAATTTTCTGCAAAGAATCCGGCAGTTGAACAGATGTTATCGCATGTTCCTTAAACACATCGTCTCCAATGCGCACCGTGCCGTCACGAATCACTACATCCCCCGACACATCCGGCAGAGCATAGCGCAGCGTCTTTGCAGGAATGTCGTAAAGCAATCCGTCCACCATCTCATAGGTTGGATTTCCTTCGGCTATAGACAGTGATGTCAGCGCTGAACAGCCTGAGATAAACGAGTCTCCAAGGCTGGTTACATTGACCGGTATCGTCAGTGACGTTAGACCAGAGTATTCAAATGCTTTCCACTCAATCGTTGTCAGTGTATCTGGCAATGTAATTTGTGTCAGCTTGGAACAGCCACTAAAAGCGCCTCGACCAATTTTCTCCACACCACCAAATGTGATTTCCTGTAAATACTGCTGTCCAGCGAAAGCAAAATCTGAAATTTTCTTTACGCTCTGCGGCAAACTCACACTCAACAGATTACCAGTATAGTTGCTTTGAAACGCCGATTCCCCAATTTCCACAATTCCTTCGCTGACAACAACGTGCGTCAGAATCGGGCTGCGGAGGTTTTCAATCGCATAGACAGGGTATCCGTCAATCACTGCCGGAACAACCGTCTCCGGCAGCGTGCCCGTATAGCCCGTAATATACGCTTTGTCCCCTTCAAGGCGATAGGTAAACGATGTGCTTTCACTGGCATAGCGCACCCCGTGTGCGCTCGCCCACAGCTGCACCGGGCTGCCGTCCTGCACAACAAGGCACAGGGCATCGTTCACCGCGTCAAACGCATGGTTGCCAATCGTCTCCACCTGCGTGCCGATGGTGATGCTGCGCAGATTCTGGCAGTAGGCAAACGCATAGTCCGCAATGGCGGTCACGTTTTCGTCAATCACCAAATCCGCTCCTGCGCGCCGTGCCGGATAGAGCAGCAGCGTTTTACCTGTCGCGTCCATCAGGATGCCGTCACAAACCTGCAAATACACGCTTTCCGCTTCCACGCGCACTTCTTGCAGGTACTTGCAGTTTGCAAAGGCGTTTTCCGCAGTACCGACCACGGGCAGCCCATTATGCACAGCCGGAAGCACCAGCAGTACCGCGTTTTCATCGCAGCCGCTGACAAGATAGCCATCCTGCGCGGCATTGAGCGTGTAGGAAATCTCCTGATCCGCCGCGGCAAAATTCACGCCCTGTGACGTGGCTGCTTTTTCAGCGGCAGACCCCTTCCAGCCGCGGATGGTCAGATTCTCGCAGTTCGCAAAAGCATCCGCCGCGATTTCCTCCACGTCCGGCCAGAGCAGGATGTCCGTCAGCGCCCTGCATCCCTCAAAAGCGGCACTTTCAATGCGCCGCACCGTGCGCGGCAAAGTCACATTGGTTAGGCTTTCATTGCCGCTGAATGCCCTTGCGCCAATTTCCACAATACCGTCAGGCAGCTCGATTTGGGTCAGCGCAGTGCAGTGTTCAAACGTGCTCGCCGGGATTTTCGTCAACGCGGCCTCCCACTGAACTTCCTGCAATGCGGCACAGTTCATCCATGCGCCGTTGCCCAGCGTCGTGACGCTCTTGGGCAGCTTCAGCGTCTGAATCCCAGTGCCAGAAAAAGCAGACGAACCAATCGTGTTCAAATTTTCCGGCAGGACGATGCTTTCCAGCGTGCCAATGCCCGCAAACGCATACGCGCCGATTCTGGTCAGGCTCTCCGGGAAGATGATTTCCGTCAGGGCCGTATTTTCAAACGCATTTGCTTCTATGGTTTGCAGATACTTGTTCCATGTCACCGTTTTCAGCGACGTGCAGCCGCTGAACGCCGACGCGGAGACGGTATGGAGGCGCTCCGGCATCTGGAATTCCGTCAAGGAAACGTCATTCCGGAACGCCGCTGCACTCAGGCTCGTTACGCTGTCCGGAATATGCACGCTTTCCAGTGCCGTGCAGTTCTGGAACGCCTTTGTGCCGATGTTCGACAGCGAATCATCAAACGACAGCGATTGCACCGCCGTGCAGCCTTCAAATGCCGATTCGCCAACAGACGTCACACCCGTGAACGCATTGGGCGAAATAAGCGACGTGCAGCCCTTGAAGAATCGGTCAGGAATCGCCGTCAGCGTACCTTCGCCGAAATTCACCGTCTTCAAGCCCGTTGCATTTTCAAACATGCCCACCTGATAATCGCTGAAAGTTGGCGGGAAGGTCAGCGTTTCCAGATAGCGCAGGTTTTTGAGTGCGCCATCATCAATCTGTGTCAGCGTTTCCGGCATGACAAAGCTTTGCTGCGGTGCGCTGGCGGCATAAGTCAGCAGCCGCGTGGCATCTGCCGTCATCAGCGCGCCCTGCTGCACCTGAAAATGCGTGTTTCCCTCTGCCAGCTGGAAATCCGTCAGCGCCGTGCAGTCACGGAATGCATCCGCGCCAATCAGGTTCAGCGACTTCGACAGCGGCATCGACGTCAGCGCAACACAGCCGTCAAAGGCTTCCGCGCCAATCATCGTAATATCGCCATCAATCTGGATTGATTCCAGTCTTTCGCAGCCCTGAAATGTGCGGTCAGGAATGACCGTCACACCAGCCGGGATTTGCAGCTTCTTTATCGTGTAGCAATACTGGAATGCGCCTTCCCCAATGGATTCGAGCTTTTCAGGCAGACGACCATCGCCCCAAGCTCTCCCCATATTCCAGCATCCACCAAACGCGCCTTTACCGATTTTGGTCACGTTTTTGCCGATGCACTGCTCAACACTGTAATCTCTTGCAGATCCATAGCCCCAGCAGTTTGCAAAGGCGTCGTCTGGGATTTCCGTCAACGAATCAGGAATTTCCAAGAAGTGCATTTGCAAACATGCCGCAAATACGCCCTCGCCCATTTTCGTCAGCTTCTGCGGCATCCGAACCGCATCAAGATAGGCGCTGACTGCAAAGGCTTCCTTGCCAAAGGTGGTTACATTGTCTGGAATGTAGAATTTCTCGCCGATACCCGACGGCATGTCATAAAACGCGCGGTCGCCGATCGTCGTAACCGGACACCCTTCAATTTCTTCTGGAATCAGCACTTTGCGGCGCAGAAGGTCTTTATTATATCCTGTAATCGTCGCTTCTCCATTCTGAATCTCATAGGTATAGTACTCTGCCGGGTCAGCAACAAGCACATATGCATATAGATATTCATATCCATTTAAACGCAGTTGAATACGCACCATTTCATTTGCAGAAAGTGAAATACTTCCTTTTCCATCCCATTCGACGTGGATTCCTGTTGGCTCATAAGTGTAGCTTTCAAAGTGAGTTGCACCATATTCATCATCATTAGAACCACTGCCAAAAGAGCCGTGACCATCCGTATAAGCGAAATACCACAGCCATTCCTCTTTTGTCACAACGAAATCTTCTGGGACATCATAAGTAAAGTGGATTGTTTCCCCCGGCTGGGCAAAAATGACAGTCCGATCGTTCCAATCCATTTTCGCTTCCTTTGTCTCCGCGCAAGCAACTGTCGTTGCCAGCGCAAAAAGAAGCAAGAACAGTCCGAATGTGACTTTCCAACGTTTCATGTGCAATTCTCCTCCATCCGCTTTTTCCCTGTTGCAAACTGCCAGTTTTCCATATTTATTATACACAGGTTCTTCCAGCATGTCAATATGATTGGTAATCGTTTCTTGACAATTTCTTCTGAATATAGTATTAGCATCTTATTGATTTGACGGTGCATGGCATAGCATTCGATTTAGTTTCTGTATTTTTCCTTAATTTTCTTGATTCTTCTATTGACTTTTTCTTGAAATTGCTGTATGCTGGAAATCGAGAAAGGGGTTGATACGCATGAAATCCAAGAAACTTTTGACGATTACGCTGACCAGTCTGCTGATCGGAAGCTGTCTGGTCCTACCCGCACTGGCGGACAGCGCGGACGCTCCAAGCGGCGGAAATGTCGCGACTTACGAAATTTCCGCAAACGTAAAACGCATTGATGAATATGCGTTTGCAAACAGCACGAGCCTTGTCAGCGTGAAAATTCCTGATTCTGTAACTGCCATCGGGGATTACGCCTTCTCGGGCTGCACGAGCCTGAAAGAGATCATGATTCCCAGCAGCGTGACAGAGATTGGCGCGCACGCATTCGATGGATGCACGGCGCTGGTGAAGGTGGATGGGCTGGAGAATGTAACGAATCTCAGTGACTTCACGTTCTACAACTGCACATCACTGCAAGATGTTGGAGATTTGACTTCTTTGACGAGCATTGGCGAATCTGCTTTTGCAGGCTGCAAATCACTGACGCAGCTCGGTGATATGCCCCATCTGAAAAGTATCGGCGCGTCTGCTTTTTCATACAGTATCAGTTGGGACGATGGAACAGAACAATATTGCGATTCACTGAAGCGTATTGGCGACATTTCTAATGTCGAACAAATCGGTGATTCAGCCTTTTTCAGCTGCGCGTCTTTAGCAGAAATCGGAAGTTTGCAGCATGTCACAACAATTGGGGATTGGGCTTTTGGGTATTGCACTTCACTCAAAGAAATCAGCAGCTTAGACAATATTAAAAAGATTGGAAGATTGGCTTTCTACGATTGTCAGTTGAATACGCTTGAAATCGGAGGAAATGACGTCCACATTGGGGCGGAAGCATTTTTCAGTTGCAATTCTCTTGCAAGCATCGAGGGCTTAAGCAACGTAACAAGCATCGGCAGCGGTGCTTTCGAGTCCTGCGCCATGACCACCATTAGCGGTCTAACGAACATTTCTGCCATTCCGGATAGCGCATTTGCCAGCTGTTTCAATCTGCAAAGCGTAGAAGGTTTGGAGAATGTGACGAGCATTGGCGCATACGCATTCTCCAGATGCTATGCGTTGGAAACACTTGATATCACCGATAATGTAACCACTATTGGTGCTTACGCTTTCAGAGATTGCGAGTTGCTCACATCCATGGAGCATTTGAGCAATGTAACAAGTATTGGCGATAGTGCTTTTGTAGGCTGCACCTCCTTGGTTCGGGTTGGTGATATGCCCCATTTGGAAAGCATCGGCGACTCTGCCTTTGGGGTTTCCAGCCGTTGGATTCCGGACGAAGGCATGTCAAAAGACTATGCCTGTGCGTCACTGGAAAGCATCGGAGATCTCAGCAGCGTTACTTCCATCGGCGAAAACGCCTTCTATCAGTGCACTTCGCTGAAAACCGTCGGCAGTCTCAGCCGCGTTACTTTCATCGGCGCAAATGCGTTCAAGCAGTGTACTTCCCTGCAAAGCATCGGGGAACTCGGCAATGTTACACGCATCGCGTATGGTGCCTTCTACGGCTGTGAATCACTGACCAGCATTAGCGGCTTGGAAAAGCTGACCGTCTTGAATCGAGAGACATTCCGCAATTGCAAATCGCTGAAAACCGTTGGTGATTTAAGCAGTGTGACAAGCATCAGCGAGAAAGTTTTTGATGGCTGCACTGCGCTAACCACGGTTGGCGATTTACGCAGCTTGAAGGCTGTTCCTGACAAGCTGTTCTACTGTTTGAAGGATCTTCTTTCAGTCGGCGATTTAAGCAGCGCTACCAGCATTGGGAAAGATGCATTCTATGGCTGCAGCAAACTGGCGAGTATCGGGGACATGTCCAACGTCCGCACCATCGGCGAATATGCGTTTTCTAATTGCAAAGCATTGACCAGCCTTCCTGAACTGCCCCGGCTGAATAGCATCGGCAGCAGTGCATTCGCTGACTGCACCGCTTTAACCAGCGTCGGGAATCTGACCAATGTCACAACACTCGGCACTTGTGCCTTCAATAGCTGCAAAGCGCTGAAAACCATTGGCGATTTAAGCAAAGTCACATCCATCGGATATTCCACCTTTGGCTTCTGCACCGCATTAGAGAGCGTAGGCAACATGAGCAGCGTAACTTCGATTGATTCTTACGCATTTGAAGGCTGCTCTTCGCTTGTGCGTGTCGGCAACATGAGTAATGTCGAATCCATTGATTCTAACGGTTTTGTGAATTGCAGCGCCTTGGAACACGTTGATGAACTTGACAAGATTACCAGCATCGGTCAGTATGCATTTATGGGCTGTACTGCACTGAAGAGTATCGGTTCCCTGCACAACTTGGAAACTATCGGGAAAGGTGCTTTTAACGGCTGCAGTGCACTGGAGCATGTTGATGATTTGTACAGCTTGACGCGCTTGGAATCCGGAGCCTTTGCACACTGTGCATCGTTGGTCAGCGTTGACTGGTCTGACAAATTAACCGCCATTGGGGATAATGCATTCAGCGACTGCACATTGCTTGTCAGCCTGGGCGATTTAAGCAGTGTTACAGCCATCGAACATTTTGCTTTTGCTGGCTGCTCCAGCTTGGAACGTCTTGAACACTTAGATAATTTGGTGAGCCTTGGCGAGGGCGTATTTGGGTACGGCAGCCATTATACAGGCTGTATCTCGCTGAAATCAATCGGCGATATGCCCAAATTGGAGTCAATTGAGCAGAAGTGTTTCATGGGATGCACTGCGCTGGAAACCGTCGGTGATTTAAGCAGCCTGAAGGAGATTCCATATGCGGCGTTTGATGGCTGCACCTCTTTGGTAAGCATCGGCGATTTGAGCAACGTAACCATTATCGGATCATACGGGTTCAACCAATGCAAAAAGTTGACCTCAATTCCAAATCTGGGCAGTTTGGAAAGCGTCAATCAATCTGCCTTCTCCGGATGCGAGTCGCTTGCATTGCTGGGCAATCTTCGCAAGCTAACAAGTTTTGGCTACTTGCCTTTCTATAACTGCCCAAACCTTGTCCTGGAAGTCCTGCCGGACTCCGCCGCTGAGCAGTACGCAAAGAACTACAGCATGCGGTACACCTACATTACGGAGTAATTCTCACATCACTTGGTTCTTCGCGGAATCTTGGGGGCAAACAACAAGATTCCGTGAAGAGCCTTTTTTGCACCATTTCGTCCACATCCACATCCATGTTGATATGTGCCGTTGGATTTCGCAGAACTATAGTGCGTTTCTAAAATGAGACCGGTGCAGTTTCAAGCAGATTTTCTTGCAATTCAAGGATGAAAACCGAAGGTTTACTGGCGGTAAATCGAGAAGTGCAAGAAAAGATGCCAAAATTGCACCGGTCTCATTTTAGAAACACACGCTAAGGAGCAATCAGCTCATAGAATTTGAGCGCCTCGACAATCGCAGTTTCCTTGTCTGGCGGACAGTGTGGCTGCTTTGCCTCCTCAGACTTCGGCTTGTAATTCTCACGCTCAATAATGCCACATTTCTGCTTCACCTGTGCGATATAGAGGTAGCTGACCTTCAAGCCATTATGTTCCAGAACATACGCTTTGATTTCCTCGTAGGTTGCCTTTTTCTCCGCGGCAGTCAAATCCAGCTCGTCCATCTTCACTTCAATCTCGATATGGTCCTTGCTTTGAAGTTGGACAATACGCATACCGTCTCGATATGTGTATCGTTGTCCAAACTCAAACTCATATCCTCTGCAATGATAGGAAGCTTGAATTTAATGGACTTGAGCCACTGACCGTTGGTCTGCCGTTCATCGTATATCTGTATTTCAGAAAGCAGCGATTCCATGAGCTGTCGCTTTTCCTGATCGTCCATGACGGAATAGAGCTTCTCAAAGTAAATCAAAACCTTGTAGATATTATCCCCGGTCAGCTTCTCTGCCTCAATTGCCATTTTCTTTGCTCTGGCGGCAATAAGCTGATTTTCCGTGTCCTCGATCTTATCATACATCTTGTAGAGCCGGTCATCAAGGTCTGCTTTGCGTTTGATGTAATGCTTATCGTCCGGGTCGAGGGAATCAATTTCATCCATCAGCCGCGCTTTTACGGAATAGCTCTGCCGAAGCTGCTTTTCATGTGCCGCGATCTCCTGCTCAATGGCAGAGGTATCCACCTTCATGCTGATTTTTTCCTGCATCATGGCTGCAAACTTCGGATTGCTTACCAGCTGTACGATAACCTCCGCAACGGCGCTGTCCAGCACTTCTTCATTGATCTGCTTCTTGAAGTCGCATTTATGTCCGTGCGTCATCGTGCGGTGCTTGCAGCCGTAATAAAAGAAGTCCTTGTATTTCGTACCATCTGCCTTATGCTTGATGCTTTTGTTTCCATACATTCCTACGCCGCAAACCGGGCATTTCACAATACCGGACAGCAAATGTATTTTTGTATCCTTGCCCCTGTTGACGTGTTCGTATTTTTCCGCTTGCGCTAACAGCTTGACCTGCGCCTCATGCCAGAGTTCTTCCGACACGATTTCCTCATGCAGGCCATCCACCAGCAGATAATCTTCCTGCTCCACCAGCCGGTAATCATTTCGGGTACCATGTACCTTCTCCGTCCGTCGTCTGCCATAAGCGATTTTCCCGCAGTATACCGGATTTTTCAGAATCCTGCGGATCAACGCAGAATCAAACAAGGGATTTTTTCCGTTTTGCCTTTGGATTTTGTGAGTCCCATGGGTCGCAAGGTATTTTGCAAGACCGTTTGCACCGGTATCCGTATGCACATACTGGTCAAAAATCACGCGGATTGCCGCTGCTTCTTCCTCATTGATGAAAAGCTGTCCCTTTTCCAGCTTGTAGCCATAAGGCGCAAAGCCGCCGTTCCATTTCCCTTCACGGGCTTTCTGGATTCTGCCCTCCATCGTCTGCACACGGATGTTTTCACGCTCGATTTCAGCCACAGCCGAAAGAACGGAAATCATCAGCTTTCCCGCATCCTTGGAGGAATCGATCCCATCCTCCACGCAAATCAGATTGACACCAAAGTCCTGCATGACTTGCAAGGTAGACAAGACATCTGCCGCATTTCTGCCGAAGCGCGAGAGTTTGAACACCAGTACATAGGACACGTTGTCCTTGCCAGACTTGATGTCCTCCATCATGTGGTTAAACTCTATGCGCCCTTCAATGGACTTGCCGGATTTACCGGCATCCTCGTATTCGCCCACGATCTCATAGTCGTTGAACTCGGCATAGGCTTTCATTCTGGATTTCTGTGCATCCAGAGAGTATCCATCAATCTGCATAGTCGTGGACACGCGGGTATAGATATAGACTTTTATCTTTTCTTTTTTCATCACGTCTTCTCCGCCCCGGCTTACTTTTTATCTGTTTTCTGTTCCAACAGCTTAATAGCATCCAGATAATCGCGCTCAACTTCGCTAATGGTACGGACTTTGTATTTCCTATACTCGTCGGTTGCCTTGTCAATGGCCTGCTGATGGCTGACACTGCCATTACCAATCAGCAGCTGCTCCCCGCTCATGGTCAAAATTCGGTCAAGATGCGCCGACCAGTCCTGCATAGTCATCGCCTGTTCCCGTTCTGCCTGCCGTTCTGCAAAGTCCAGATAGCCGGACACCAGCTGCCCCATCGCACGAAGCTCTTTCTCGTTCAGATAGTTCTTGGCAACTACCGCCTCTTTCAGCGTCGGCTGACTACCTGCAAAGGTGGTCAAGCCCATAAACTCTTTTTCCGCATCGGCGCGTGTGTAAATAACCTCCGCCGCCGTTTGCCCGTGAATCGCATAATGAATTTTGTTTTGAACTTTCCGAAAAAACTGAACGGAGATTTCCGCCTTCGGGTCATAATCAATGCTGGTCGCGTAGATTTCAAGCACCTGACGGTAAAACACCTTTTCGGAAGCGCGGATGTCGCGGATGCGTTCCAGCAGCTCCTTGAAGTATCCGCCGCCACCCAGATTTTTCAGGCGCTCATCATCCAGCGCAAAGCCTTTCCGCATATACTCCTTCAAAATCCCTGTTGCCCAAATGCGGAACTGAACGCCGCGCCGCGACTTCACACGGTAGCCAACAGAAATGATAACATCGAGATTGTAGAACTCAACCTGATATGTCTTTCCGTCTGCGGCAGTTGTTGCAAATTTTGCAACAACTGCATTGCGGTCAAGCTCGCCTTCCACAAAAACGTTCTTGATATGACGAGAAATTGTGGATTTGTCACGCTGAAACAGCTCCGCCATCTGGTCAATGGACAGCCAAACCGTATCGCCGTCAAAGGTCGTTTCGATTTTTGCCAGTCCATCCTCTGTCGTGTAGATAAGTAGCTTGGACTGATTGCTATCTTTGCTCCCGTTCATGTCATCTACTCCGTCAAGTTTATATAACTCAATGCAGGGGCACATGATCGCCCTGCATTGAGTTTGGACATCAAATGCACGTTAATTATATCATGCCGTTTTCATGTTTTCAATACCATCTTTAGACTGTCTCGAATTATTTACAGCTTCTTTGCCATCAGAAGCATACGATGATTCCGGAAGGTTGTCCAAATTCAGAACCATTGCGTATTTTTCTATCAAGTTTGCAAGCAAATCTGCAAAACCGCCCCATTCATCTTTATTCCAATGCGCTATCCTGATCAACCTTCCTTTCTCGGTTGCCCTGCTCTCTGTATGCACTGACTTCTTTCTGCGCCTTGCGCTGCTGCTGGGAATACCTTGCCACAACTCCCGCCGGAATAGCAGACAGCTGCTGTTCATACCGCAGACAGCGCTGTTCCAGCTGCTGAATTGCTGACATATTGCTGAAATCGCGGCTGTGATACGCTCTACACGTCGAATCCAGTTTTTCGTTTTCCTTTTTCAGCCGTTCGTTTTCAACCATAACGGACGTAAATGCTTCCTGATACTGTCCAAGCTGGGCTTTCATTTTGCCGAACCGCAGCAGCAAGTCCTTTACCATCGGCACAAGCTGTTCTAACCGGCTTTTGCTGTTCAGAAGGTTTGCACCACTCAGCAGCACCTCCACCTTGTCAGCCAGTTTCGTCATTTTGCGAATATCTTTGGTAAATTCCTTAAACTCCTGCACAGTCATGTGTGTACGCCCTGTCTGCGCAGCGGATTCGCCGCGGCAAAGCTCCGGATACCGCACTGACATGTACTCGTAATATTCATCCTGCCACTGAATCAGCTTCTTGCGGTTGCCGATAATGTCTTTCGCACTGAGACGCTTGTCCGCCGTCAGCGGTACAAAGACCACATGCATATGCGGCGTCCCCTCGTCCATATGAATCATAGCAGAGACAATTGTTTCCGAACGTTGATGTTCCTGCAAGAACGCAAGCGAACGTTCATAATATGTACGGATTTCATCAGGTGATTTATCATCGAAGTACCCGGTGCTGACCGTGAAAAGCACTTCCACCAGTCGAATGCTGTCTGACCTTACGCGGCATCCGGCATCTGCAATTTGCCTCTCAGCCTCAGCGCGGTAATGCTGCGGCGGATGAATAAGGTGGCAGTTCAAGTCGCTGCGGCTGCGGTCAATATCCGGGTTGCTGGCGTATTTTTCTTTTGCGCGCTCATTATGTGCTTCAATTCGGCCGATTTCCGGGCCTTTGTATTTGGCGAAGCGCATAATGGCATAGCTGGGTGAACTCATAGTTTTTCTCCTTTGCAATTTCCGTTCTGAAAACACTATTTACGCTGAAAAGTCATCTTTCAAAGCTGCTGGATTGATATAAATTGTCCCGGCTGACGGCCGTCCTACGCCGGAATAGGTCGGAATATCCATCCAAATATACCCGTGCTGTTCCAAAAGAGTCAGTACAGGCTCCATGTCCTTGGCATCCCGAAAAAATCTTCCGCGGCATTTCTGATACAGTTCTGAACGGCTGATGCGCGTCACGCTGAGTTTTCGCAGTTTCGTAACGACATGCAGGGCTTTTTCAACAGTTTCGTCTGCTCCCAATATGGAATAAGCATACAGCGCATGGTAAAAGGCATAGCTGCCAATATGGATGGCATTTTCAACCGTTTCCATTTGGATGTCTCCATCCCCGTCCGCAGCAATATGCAGCAGCCCGGCAATCCGAAGCACCAGCCCGATATACTTGCTTCCCCATTCCCGCATGTCGCGGTGTTCATTGCGGAGATATGCTTCGATGCTGCGGCAAAGTTTGTCCATCCGGTTTACTGCTTCCGGCGCGAGGTGCAGTGCAGTCGTTTTCCTTTCAAGCAAATGAAAAATCAAGCCCTCATAATCCCTCTGCACAGCCGCTGGAATCGGTGCGGAACGGAAAGTCTTCGGCATAACGTTACTGGAAATATTGATGTAAAACAATCTCGCCAGAAAGCCTCGTCCATCCAGCAGACCATTCTGCATAATCTCGCTCAAGACGCTTGGCTGGGCGCTGATAATCATGGACAATGCTGGATTTCGGATGTAGTCAGGCTCACGGTTGATGCGGTCTACACGGATGGTATCACCGCAGATACCTTTCAGCCACACGTCGAGGTTCGGCTTCTTGGTGTATCGTCCGACGATGTTGTCAAATGCCCCGCCCTCGGCGGAGATGAGCGCCATGCGCCCGTGGTTATCCCGTAGCAGCCTGATCATGGATTCGCTGGTGCAGTCATCGGTGAAAATTTGCAGCGGCTTGATTGCCGGAAGTTCTGCCAGTTTGTCCTGCGTATGCTGCAATTCCAATTCTGTCAGTTTGTCATATTTCGCTTCCAGTTGCCGGGTCAAACGGTTAATGTCCCGCTGCAAGGATTCGCGCTCCTGCCTGTTCCGGCGCATAGCCGCCTTGTTTTCTTCATTATATTTCTGCTCGTAATCCTCAATCGCGGCGGTCATAGCATGAATGACTGCAGATTTTCGCGACCCCGGCGGTGTGCGTACACCGCTGAGCAAAATCACCTCGACCGGCGAAATTGAGCAGCGGTTCCGCTTGAATTGAGCAATGGGACCGCCCGGATTGAGCAGCCCCACCGCTCAGGTTGAATATGGACAGAACAAATCAGTCAAGGTATCATAAATATAGTCGGAGTCAGATGTCCTGCAAACCCTTCCGCTTGCGCATGGATTCCTTGCCTCCAATGACCACGGTGTAAGCATCGTGGACGATTCGGTCGCAGATGGCATCAGCCAGCAGTGGGTCAGACAACTTTTCCGGCCAGCCCGGAATGTCAAACTGGGAGCAGAAGATCGTGGAGTTTCGCTTGTACCGGGACTCCACGATTTCCAATAACTCCCTGGCTTCCATTTCTTTCAAAGGGTACAGAAGCCATTCGTCAATTATGAGCAATGCGTACTTCTTGTACTGGGCCATGAGCTTGCGAATCGTACCGCTGCCCCTGGCAATCTGGAATTCTACCAGAAGATCCGGGAGCCGGATGTACTTCACCGCATAAAACCGTCTTGCGGCAGCCATGCCCAGAGCGCAGGCGAGATAGGTTTTGCCGCTGCCGGTAGCTCCCAGCAGGATGATGTTGTGGTGCTCCTGAATGTAGTTGCAGGTGCTGAACCGCAGCAGTTCCTCCTGCTTCAGTCCTCTGTCGGGCAGATACTCCACATTTTCCAGACAAGCTCCCGGATCCGAGAAGGTTGCCTGCCGGATCAGCTTGTTCAGATGGTTATTCTTTCGGGCATTCCATTCCGCATCCACCAAAAGACCGAGCCGGTCCTCAAAGGTCATGTTTTGGAACTGCGGATCGGCAAGTTGATCCTTCAGGGCATTGGCCATAACACTCAGCCGCATTTCACGCAGCTTGGATACCGTTGTTTCAGTCAGCATCACTTTTCCCCCTTCCGTAGTAGTCAGCCCCACGGGTGAAACCGTACTGGGAAGAGGACGCAGTAGCCGTACTCTGCTCAGGGATGGCTTTATCCTGGCCGGATGCCAGAATAGCCTGAATATTCTTGAGAGAAGGGCGGGGTGTGTATTCCAATGCCCGTTTGCAAGCATTCTCCAGCAGTTCCGGAGTGTACTTGTCTGCCAGCTTCAGCAGACCCATGCAGGACTTGTAGCCCTGCTGTTCTACTTTGTAGCTGCCGAGAATAGCCCGGACAACGACCTGCGTGTTGCTGCCGACCTTACCGGCCCAGTGAATGAACCGTTCACCGTTCCACTGGACATACTTCTGGTGCTCTGGCGGCATATGCGCCTGGATCGTGCTGTATTGGTTAAACCGTCCGTACAGCCTGGGATGGGAACAGATTCGGTTTCCACCGTAGAAAACCTCTACCGTGGATCTGGTGAGCCGGACATCTACTTTCTGCTTGATGTACTCAAAGGGAACAGAATAGTTCATGCGCTCCACGGAAATGTGGTAATTTGGTCCCACCGTTGCCACTTTCCAGATGGCCAATTCAAAAGGTCTGGGCGGCAGAGGGCGCAGGAAGGGCCTCTCTTCTGCAAAGCTGCTGGCCCGGCTGCCTTCCCGCTTCTGGAAAGGTTTATGGTTGAACGCCTCCAGACGGTCCCAAATCGCCTCGTTCAGTTCCAATAGGGACAAAAACTGGCGGTTCCGCAGAGCGGCCAGTATGAAGGTAGAGATGATACCGACAGTACCCTCAACAGCAGCTTTATCCTTGGGAGCGCGGACTCTGGCAGGCAGAATTGCCGTGCCATAATGCTCTGCCAGCTCCTGGTACGATTTATTGAGAACAACCTCATCCTTCCCATGCTTTTGCACGCCGGTTTTCAGATTGTCGCACTGGATGATCCGTGTAACGCCGCCAAAGTATTTGTAGGCATTCACATGGGCAGTGGTCCATGAGTCCTGGTTCATGGAGAAAAAGGCTTCTACGTAGCTGTAGCCACTGTAGGGCAGGGTTGCCACGAACACATAGGCCGGGATAATTTCACCGGTGTCTGTGTCAATAACAGCGGCAGTATCGCCGGCCCAGTCCACCTGCATAACCTCGCCGGGCTTGTGGTTCAGGTGCATGGTGGCGTTTACCTTTGTCAGATAGTCCGCATAGTACTTGTTGAACTGGGTGGACTGGTATGGAATCTCACCCGCCGCCCGACACTGGTCGCAGTATTCCAGCCACAGCAGATTCAGGGTGATACCGCTGCGCTGGAGTTCCTTGTGGACATAGGCGTAGTCCGGCATCTTGTAGACAGGCTTCGAGGGGCTGGTCGGAAACAGACGCTCTGAGAGCTGCTTATCCGACATTTCCTCCGGCAGTGGCCATTGCAGGCCGCAGTTTGCTGCCCGTTGCAGGGTTGCTGCCACAGTGTTCCGAGCGCACCGGCAGCTTG
>ERZ780043.85-NODE-85-length-20350-cov-6.7664_pt1 | contig 20350 bp, 19 predicted proteins | sample MGYA00511850_ERZ780043 | MGnify/ENA primary metagenome ERZ780043 (study PRJEB29588, sample SAMEA2161608) | human gut metagenome | biome: human gut; feature: human-associated habitat; material: faeces | place: Denmark | collected 2008/2010 ... | reverse complement strand
CGCACACAACCCCGCCGCCACCCCCAGCCAGTATCGTGAGTTCATCAAGGACTATGAGGCCGAGAAACGCGCCAAGGCCCGTGAGGAGGAACGTGCCTCTAAGTCCGCCGCTGTTGCCGGCTCACTTTCAGCCTCCTCTCCGCTTGACGCCGGTGCTTCATCCAAGCCTTCCCGTCCCGATGCTCCCCGCAAGCTAAGCTATAAGGAACAGCGTGAGCTTGAGCAACTTGAGAAAGACATCGAGTCCCTCACCGCCGAGAAGTCCGACCTGGAGTCCAAGATGAATGGCGGCCTCACCGACCCCGCCGAGCTCCAAAAGGTCACCACCCGTTTCGCCGAGGTCTCCTCGGAACTCGACACCAAGGAAACCCGCTGGCTTGAGCTCTCCGTCTGACATCTCCTGTACCTACAAATCGAAAGAGTCGTGCAAGGGACTTGCTGGCTTGTGCCCTCCATCTGTCACTTTCTGCACCATCCTCAATAGAATCAGGCTATGGAGGCGTGAATCGTAATGTGTTGTAAATGAATATGTTCGTAAAGGCTGCCCTCTGAAAATGACCGGCAGCCTTTCGTAACTCGCACTGAATCAATGGGTGTGATTCCACATTATGATTGTGAAGAAGACTGTGACCACTTGGTCAACAATCGAATCAATGTTGACTTTACGCTAACTCGTCGGCCAGATTATCAACTTGTTCCTTTGTAAGTCCGCAGAACCGCATCACGAGTTCCTTGGCCATTCCGCCAAGAAGCATAGCTTTGGCTACCTCTGCCTTTCCTTCTGCCTTTCCTTCTGCCTTTCCTTCAGCTTTTCCTTCAGCCTTTCCTTCAGCCTTTCCTTTTGCTGTCCCGTCAGCGATTCCCTTGGCCTCGCCATCGGCGTATCCCGCCTCGAAGCCCTTGCGCTCGGCGAATTCCCGCTGCGCCAGAATGTCCCACTCGTTCATCTTGTCAATCTCGTATTTAAGTTTCTTCTCCTTGTCGAACGCCGCCACCTCACACGCCTCGGCGAGCCGCCTTGAGATCCCGCCGGCCTCCTCAATCCATTCGGGGATCCTTTGGAAGCCACCGCTGTTCCTGAATATGTAGAACAGCCTGTCGAACTCCGTCACGCACTCCTCCAGCGTCTTGGTGAACAGCGTCATCTCCACAAAGATAACACTAATTGTCTGATCCGCAACCATTCCGGTGCGTTTTTCGGTGAACCTCCAGTGGGAGATGAAGTGGTCGGTGTCCCAGAGGGACTCGTCGTCGTGCCTCAGGCGGTAGTTCAGGAACGACACCACATAGACAGGACGCAGCCCCTTGTACCGTTCCCCGTCCGACAGCTCCAGGTGATAGAGTCCTGATGCGTAATAGACGCACCTTTCGAAGAAGTAGTCCTCTTCCGCTGCCTGCATCTCGACGATGAAGGTCCTGTCGTCCTTGTCCACGCAGACCAGGTCGAGGACCGTCTTCTTCCCGTAGGGTACATCCCTCCGCTGCTCGCGGTCTGAATATTCCTTGATGTCCTCGATCCTTGCCTCTGGCGGTAGGATCTGGTTCAGCACTCCGATGAGGATGTCCTTGTTGTTTTTGTCGGCGAACACCGCCTTGAATCCGACGTCGCTCCGCAGGTTGACGAACGGGGCGAGCTCATTTTTGTCTTTAAAGAAGTCCATATATTTAGGTGTTAAATATTTGAACCGCAATAATATGGACAAAAAACGTAAAAAACGAAAAGAAACATATTCAAAACATAAGAAACAGAAAAATCGTCTTAAGAAACAGAAATATTTTTCTTCCTATTTTCCGCAGTTTTTGACTTTTAGTTCAGCAATCGGCCCTACAGCCACGTGAGAGGGGCCTCAAGCGGCTTGAGAAGCGCTTCAGGACGGGCAGGATCACCAAGGACAAGCTGAACAACCGTGGCTACAACCGCTTCCTCACCATGACAGGAGACGCCTCCGTCAGGATTGACTACGACAAGGTCGCCAAGGATAAATGTCTGGACGGCTACAAGGGCTACACAACAAACAGCACGCTCACGGATGACAGGGTGATAGAGGAATATGGATACCTCTTCATGATAGAACGCGCCTTCCGCTTCTGCAAGGCGGACCTTGACATCCGTCCGATGTATCATAGGCTCTTCAATAGGATTGAGGCCCACGTCTGCATATGTTTCGTGGCGTACACGATCATGCTAGAGTTGGAGCGCATCCTGAAAACTGCCGGTACTAGGATCACCTTGGACAGGGCCCGCTTCCTCGCGGAGAAAATATATCAGATCGATTACATCAATCCATACGACAACAAGCGAAAGTCAGTGCTCCTGCACACCAAAGAGGAGCCAGAAGTCACCGAGTTGCTTGACATCATCTCGGCCAACTGCTAAAACGGGTGTCCCATTGCGGAAAACAGGAAATACAAGGAGGTCGCCGAGTTGTTGAATATCTCCGAAGACAAGGTTGACAACAACATCCGTTTCGTCCGCAAAGCCCTCCAGTCCAGCCTGAAAGACTACATCCCTGTGATTCTCCTCACCTTCATCAGTATCAAATAGATGGTTGGAAGGCAACAGAAAAACTCAATTGTTTTCTGGGAGTTAATCTACCTGAACAGCCTGTCGATGTCCTTGACGGTGTGCGGGAGGGCGAAGACGACGACTCGGTCGTAGGGCTCTATGCGGGTGGATCCGATCGCGATGTAGGATTCGCTGCCTCGGATGAGGCCGCCGATCACGGCGTCTTTCGGGAACGAGATGTCTTTCAGGGTGCCTTTCGTGATGGCACTGTTCGGGGCGACGGTATATTCAAGAACCTCCGCGTCCGTGCCGCTCATATACTTGACCAGGCGGGCCTTGCCGCTTAGGGTGAACTTGAACAGGCGGCCGGCGGTGATCAGTTTCTTGTTGATGACCGAGTCCACGCCCATCTCCTCGGCAAGGTGGATGTACTCGATGTTCTCGACCTCGGCGATGGTCCTGTCAACGCCGAATTTCTTCGCCACCACGCAGGCCAGCACATTGGCCTCGTCGTTGCCGGTCAGGGCCAGAAATGCGTCGTAGTCCTTGATCCCTTCCTCCAGAAGCAGGTCGGAGTTCCTGCCGTCACCGATGACGATGATCACATTGTCCGGCAGCCTTTCCGACAGAATCATTCCACGCTCCTTGTCCCGCTCCAGAATCTTCACGGAACTGATTTTCTGGCTGAGCCTTGCGGCGACCAGCTCGGCGATGTCCGATCCGCCGAGGATCATCACCTTGTCGATCTCTATGTTGCTCTTGCCGAGGAACTTCATCAGGAATGCCATACCTTCGCGGGTGGCTATGATGAAGACCAAGTCATTGAACATAAACTTGGTGTCGTACTTCGGCATAATGGTCTTGCCACCGCGTGAGATAGCGATCACACGGAACTGCAACTCGTCACTTGTCGCTATGGCGGCGAACTCAGCGAGCTTCATGTCCAGAAGAGGGGAGTCCTCCTCCAGCTTGAACACCTCGACCTGAAGCTTTCCACGGGCGAAATCCATCGACTCGGTCGAGGAGGAATGCTTGAGCAGATCGAAGATCTCATCGGCGGCGAGCCTCTCGGGATAGAACATCAACTCGATGCCCATCTGCTTGAACAGCAGCTTGTTCTCGGCCGAGAGAAAGTCGTTGTCGTCAATTCGGGCTGTAACTTTCTTCGCTCCGAGATTTTTGGCCAGAAGTGCGCTCACAAGATTCACATCCTGCGGCACGAAAGGCACGACGGAGATGAACAGGTCGGCGTTCTGCACGTCGGCCTCGCGCATCACCCTCAGCGAGGATGGCGCTCCTTCGATGGCGATCACGTCGGCTATCGAGCTGATGTTGGCAAGCCTCTGCGGATCATCGTCAATGACGGTTATGTCATTGGCCTCAAGACTAAGCATCTTCGCCAGATGCGAACCTACCTCGCCGGCTCCCTGAATGACGATTTTCATATCAACTTTCTTAAATATTCAAAAATTCCGTTCCCCTTGAGCATAGCAAGCGGCACGATCCACTCCGGGAAAAGCGCCGGAACATCAATCCTGCGGTGTGTGTCGGCATATTCCTGAATCGCCTTGACATCTGGCCTGACCTCCAGTCGCCGGAACTCCTTGTGCGCCTCCCAAACCGCCTTGAAGCAGTCTTTCTTGCCTGTCAGCAGATAGACAAGCGCAGAGCAGCCGTCCAAGCACATTCTTAGGAATATGGTGCCTCGGGCGCGTCTGCAAGCCTTGACGGCAGCCTTTTCCGGCGTCAACTCCCTCACTTCCTGCAATGAATATGTCTTCGCGAGGTTGTTCTGGAGCATCAGCAGATTGTTCCGGTAGTTCAGCTTCAGTTTCCACGGGGAGTCGTTCGGCAGTGTGCCGCCTCCGAGATGCCACACAACCGACTGAGGCACAACGAATATGTTCTTTCCCTCCAACTGAAGTCTCCAGCAGAGATCAATCTCCTCCATATGGGCGAAAAACCTGTCGTCCAGCCCTCCCATTTTTGAATATTCCGTCTTGCGGACCATCAGGCACGCTCCTGTGGCCCAGAAGACCTTGGCCGGAGAATCGTACTGGCCGTTGTCCTTCTCAACTCTCTTGAGAACCCTTCCGCGGCAGAACGGATAGCCGAAACGATCCAGCATTCCGCCGGCCGCTCCTGCATATTCAAAGAAGTCTTTTTCGTACCACGAATGGAGTTTCGGGGCACAGGCGGCGCAGTCCGGGTGGCTGTCCATCCAGTCGGTGAGCGGTTTCAACCAATCTTGGGGAACCTCGATGTCAGAGTTTATGAGCACGAAATATTCAAGATCTCCGGCGTCCGGCAGCTCGCATACAGCCTTGAAGGCCCTGTTGTAGCCACCGGTGAAGCCGTAGTTCTTGTCCAGGCGGATCTGCCGCACTGTCGGGAACTTCTCGGACAGCATCTCCATCGAACCGTCCGTGGAGGCGCTGTCAGCGACAATGATCTCCGTCCCGTCCGTGGCCGAAGCCAGCAGACCAGGCAGGAAACGCTCAAGATATTCCTTTGTGTTCCAGTTCAGTATGACAACCGCCGTGCGCATCTTCCTTGATTACTCTTTGTGGCAGTCGCCGTTGCCGTGGCAGCATTCGCCGTCCTTCTTGCCTTCTCCGTGGCAGCATTCGCCATCCTTGTGACCTTCTCCGTGGCAGCCGCCCTCGCCCTTGTGGCAGTGGCACTCGTGCTCTTCCTGTGGGAGGAACTCGCCGTGGAGGCCTTCCTTGAGCTCTTTCTCCGTAGCTTCCCTGACGCTGACCACCTTGCCGGTGAAGTTGAGGGTCTTGCCGGCCATCGGGTGGTTGAAGTCCATCACAACGGTGTCTGGCTTGACCTCGTGAACGGTTCCCTGTACGACCTGGCCAGTGTTGCTGAGCATAGGGATGATCTGGCCTACGACGAGAAGATCCTCGCGAACTTTCCCGTCGATCTCAAAAGCGGCCTTAGGCAGCTCGAAGAGACGGCTGGCGTCGAATGTGCCGTAGCCTTCCTCCGGAGTGAGGGTGAACGCGAACTCGTCGCCCGGCTCCTTCCCCTCGACCTCGCTCTCGAATTTAGGAAGAAGCATATGTGTCCCGTGAATGTAGCCAAGCGGACGCTCCTGCGTCGCCTTGTCGGCGAGTTTTCCGTCCACAATCAGTTCGTAGGTCAGCTCGACCACATTGTTTTTCTGTACTTTCATAATGATGTCTTATTGTTAATGAATTTATTTTCTGTTTGTTATGAACTGCTGACGATTCCGCGTCACGCGCTGAAATCAACATTTCCGAACGCTAAGGTAGGAATAAGTTTTGACTTACAGAACCTCGCATCGTTTCCGGCGGCCAAAAGATTGTTCCAAAGGGTGAGGAGATTGCCGGTTATGAGCATCTCCCTTACCGGATGGACGATCTTTCCGTCCTTGAAAAGGAAGCCTTCGACTCCGAAGGAGAAGTCGCCGGTGGCTGAGTTGCTGTTGCCGCCGTTGAAGCCGGTGACAAGGATGCCTTCGCCGACTATACGCATCAGTTCCTCCTTGCCGCAGGTCGCTTCGACAGGCTCAGCGACCGATGGCGCGAAACAAGGCAAAACCACCGGTCTCGTAGCGTCCTCAACCGTAGCCTCGACCCCCATCTTCCTCGACATATAAGTATTGACGAAATATTCCTTCACAACCCCGTTCTCAACAATCGGCATCTCCGCGGTCGCAACCCCTTCAGAATCAAACAACCTCGACCCCGTCTCCCCGACGCTCACCGGCCTGTCCCATATATTCAGCCACTCCGGAAACATCTTCTTTCCCAGCGAATCCAGCATAAACGAATTCTTCTGCTGCAATGAATATCCTCCCAGAGCGTTCAGCACAGGCGTCACAAGCCTCGATGCCACCTCGTTTTCAATGACCATCGAATATTTCCCGCTCTCGATCTTGACCGGGCCTATCTGTGACATCGCCCGCTTGAACGCTATCTCACCGCAGTCCTTGATATTCAGATCCTTGAGCATCGGTGTGGCGTCCCACCAGTAACTGCTGAACCTGTTCCCGTCCGCATCCTGCACGGTCACCTCGACCCCATATTCAAAGGAAGTCTCGGTGTGGCGGCATCTAAGTCCGTTGGAATCAAGCACAAGCGAGTCGAAGATGGAATCTGAATATTCCCCCTCCTCCGAGATGAGTCCTTCGCCACAGTGCATTTTGAATATGCTCGCGTCGATCGCCATCCTTAGTCTTTCGTCCGATGTCAGGGCCGGATAAGTCTCGTCATAAAGTCCGAGTTCCTTGCCGGTCACGGCGTTTTTCGCCGTTCTGGACGGATCCGGCAAGTCTCTGCAAGGGTCTTCCGCAAGCATCCTGACCGTTGCGATCGCCTTTTTCAGGAAATCATCCAATTCGCTTTCCACCAGCCGGTTGGTGGAGAAACTGCCAAATTTTCCGTCCACGAAAAGGCAGACGCTGATCGATCTGTCCAGACAGTGCGAGACCTTGTCAAGTTCTCCGTTAAGGGTTCCGAACAGCTCCATCAGGCTCTTGTTCAGCGTGATGCGCACCTTGTCCGCTCCAAGTGCCAGAGACTTCTCCAGACATTTCTCAGCGACGAGAATCTCCTCCGCAGTCAACATTCCGTTTATCTCTTCCATCTTATTCTCCTCCAACTGTAAGCTTGTTGATCAGCACGGTAGGGATTCCGCAGGAGACCGGGCAACTCTGTCCCTTTCCGCACGTCCAGGCCCCCTCGTCAATCTTCAGGTCATTCCCCACGGCCACAATGTCGGCCAATGCCTGCGGCCCGTTACCGATGATGTTTATGTCCTTGACCGGCTGGGTCAGCCGTCCGTTCTCGATCAGGAATCCGCTCTTGACAAAGAACGTGAAATCTCCTTCACCGATCTGAACCTCACCGTTGCTGAACTGATCCACATATATTCCTTTCTTCACGGATGCGATGATGCTTTCCTTGTCGGCCTTGCCGCTTTCCATATATGTCGCCCTCATTCTCGGGATCGGAGCGTAACGGAATGATTCCCGCCGTCCGTTGCCGGTAGGGGAGACCCCGTAGAATCCGGCGCTGATCCTGTCGTGCAGGTATGAGGTCAGAATCCCGTCCTTTACCATATATGTCTTTTGTCCCGGAACGCCCTCGTCGTCGAAATTGATGGAACCTCTATTGAACGGAATCGTGCCGTCATCCACGATCGAGATGCTTTCGTCGCAGATTTTCTGTCCCATTTTCTCTGAGAAGACTGACTGGCCTTTCCTGTTGAAATCCGCCTCGAAAGCGTGTCCCATAGCCTCGTGCAGCAATATCCCCGAAGCTCCGGCACCCATCACGACAGGCATCTGCCCGCCTTTCGGGCGTTTGGCCACGAAACGGTCGTCTATCCCCGCCTCAATGCTGTCCGCGATCTCGTCCAGAAGCGATTCCGTAAGCATCTCTGTGCCCGCTCGGTACGCCCTGGAGGTGTTCTTGCTCTCGATCTTGCCGTCCTGGCTGAACACGACTGAGGCTGACAGGATTCCCATCGGCCTTGTCTCGAATGTCAATTCTCCCAAGGAGTTGAACATCAGGATATCGCTTACTTGTCCGGAGAACGAGACGATGATCTTCACTATTCTGGAGTCTTTCGCGGCAATCTTCTCCTTCAATTTTTCCAGCCACGGGACAAGCTGCGTCGCGTCGGATGATCTCCAATCATATTCATAAGAATATCTGTCCTTAGGCGCTGTGACGGTTCTGCAGCAAATCGCAGACGCTGTTCCGGTGCCGCCTTCCGCTATCTTGGAGGCCGCCAGGGCCGCCTCGGCCATCGAGCGGGAATCCGTGCTTTCGGAGTAGGCATAGCCGGTCTTGTCTCCTTTCAGAACCCTGATTCCGACACCGTAGTCGATGTGGAATCCGCCTGAGGAGACGATTCCGTCCCGCAGCAGCAGATCGTTGTAGGACGTGTTCTCGAAGAACAGGTCGCAGTATCTTCCGCCTCCTTTCAGACCATCGGCCGCAAGCCTTTCCAATTGTGCTTCGCTGACCTGGAACAGGTTGAGATAGAAATTCTTATCCTTGTACATTCTTTAGTTTCCTTTTTTCTTCTTCCAGATGTTTTTCATATTCTTCGTTGATCGCCTGGATCTTGCTGAACTTCTCAGGCTCCCGGATTATCTTTCCGTCCTCCGATGCCTCGGCCACAATTGAGAACGGCACATTCGAGTTGTCAAGGAGAAGCCATCTGTCGCAGATCGGCATAAAGTCCCGGAAAAGATAGTGGAGTCCGACATTGTAGCGCCTCCGGATGGTCTCTTCCTTGATGTTATGCCCTCCGGTGGCCACCCTTGCGGCCACTCTTGCGACTGCAAGATCCGGAGAGTTCAGCCAAAAGTACAGAATCGTGACATAGTACCCGGCTTCCTTCGCGTCCTTTATCACCTTGAGAAGAAAACGTGTGGCGAGCGTGGTCTCGATGCAGAAATCGGCCTTCCTCTGGAGCAGGAACCTCATCTTCATCAGCATATAGCGGCTGGCGGCGACGTAGGCGCTTTCCGGATGGAACGGCGAAAGGCTTTTCGCGAACTCATCGGAGTTCACGAACTCGCTGCATTCCAGCATCCCCGGCAGAAGCGCGTAGGACGCCGTGGTCTTCCCGGAACCGTTGCAACCGGCTATGATGAAAAGTCTTGGCATATATCAATTCCCAAAGGCGGACAATCATTTGCGAATATTGCAAACTGTCGGCCACATTTATTATTATACGAATATATTCGCTATTTTGTTTTGGTCGGCTTTGGATGTGTCACACCGTAGCCGAAGAGGGAGAAGTCCCCTTTGCAAGGATCGCCGGGGAATATGTCCGCGAAGCATCCGGTGATCTCTCTCACCGTCACGATGTCCTTTTGCTTTCTGGATGTGAGTCCCAGTGCGATCGCCTCGTCATAGACGTGTACGTCCAAAGGGATGAGCAGGTCGGCGGGATCCGTGTCCTTCCATATTCCCAGATCTACCTTGCCGTCATCGCGCACCATCCACCGCCTCATCATATTGATCTTCTTGTTCGGAGCCTTGAGGTCGGATTTCTGGCCGAAGACATTCGTCCTGAACTCGTCCTGGGACAGAGATTCGAGGGATGGGCTTGCCTCATAGGCGCTTTTCAGACGGGAGCATATTCCAGCCACCTCGCTCCATTTGATCGTGCGGTGGATGCTGGTGCCGTCGTCCCGCCACTTGCCGCGCATCACATATTCATAAGGCTTCCAGTCCATTTCCTCGAAAAGTCTGCCGCAGTCCCTGATGATCATCGCCCTGCGGCCCCAGGCGAAATGCGCCGCGAAGACCGCCGCGATTTCCACGTCGGCCAATGAGCGTTTCCCGGCCTTGAAACGCTGCGCGAACAAGGTCGGGAAAGCTATCGGATCTTCCTGGAAGTACTGAGGGTCGTTGTAGGTCTCAGCCCACAGGATCAAAGTTCGTCTTGTCTCTTCTGTCATTTAGAAGTCATTTTTGCCGAGCCTGAAGTATTTTGTTTTAATCCTTCGTCGCCGCCTCCAGTTTCTTAAGCAGCGCGAACATCACCACACCGGCGGCGATGCAAAGTCCCATCAGAATGCTCCAGTTGGCCGTGAGGGAAACCTTTTTCCAAAGCAGTCCAGGGATGGAACTGAGGTAGTTGCCGACAGCGGTCGCCGCGAACCACAGGCCCATCATAAGACCTTTGTACTTAGGAGGCGCCACCTTCGACACGAAGGAGATGCCCATCGGGCTGAGCAGAAGCTCGGCGAAAGTCAGGATCAGGTAGGTTCCGATCAGGTACATCGGCACCACTGGATCCGGAGCTACCGTGCCGTTGAGCGAAGCCGGTGAAGGCTGGCCAATGGAGGCGAAGATCATCACCAGATAGCCGCAGGCCGCCACAAGCATTCCGATACCGATCTTTTTCGGAGCGGAAGGCTCCATTCCCTCAGGATGCTTGGCGGTCTTTTTCGCGGCGAGGGCACTGAATATGGCCATAGACACCGGTGTGAGGGCCACCACGAAGAACGGATTGAACTGCTGGAAGAGCTGTGGCTGAATCTCCAGAGGGTTAGGAAGGCCTTTGAATATGGCGTAGGCCCCGCACCAGAGGGCGGCGGTCACGGCTCCGCAGCCGATCTTGCCGGAAGTCTTCTCAGACTGGAATATTCCGAAAAGAGTATAGACTGAGGTCGCGATGAGAGCCAGCGCCCAGATGTTGAACCCGATTCTGCTCCAGCCCTCGGCAGTGCTTTGCGTGTAGTCGCGTGCGAACCAGGTCAGCGACTGGCCGTTCTGGTGGAACGCCATCCAGAAGAAGATAACCACAGCAAACACGAGGCACAGGGCCACGATACGCTCCTTGGTCTGTTTCGGAGTGAGTTCCACGTAATTGCCTCCGGAGGTCTTGGCCTGTTTGGCGTTGACGTCAGCGTGCTTGAACCAGCTCTTTGTCGCGAAATAGATCGCTATCGAGACCACGAGTGAGATGCACGCCACCGCGAATCCCATATTGTAAGAAGCAGAAAGCTTGTCGATGTAGTACGGACAGAACTGGTCGAGCCCCATTCCGGCCGCGTTTGCGTCCGGCATCATCGCCATAAGCCCGTTCAGTTGCTCGGCTCCCTCCGGAGTGATCGTGCCGGCCATCTGCTGGTGGGCCAACGCCGGAATCGCAGCCTTGTATATGAGCCCCGCCTTTGCCAGGAACTTGTTTGTGATGGCGGTGGCGGCGGCAGGAGCGAACATCGAACCGATGTTGATGGCCATATAGAACAGGCTGAACGCGCTGTCACGTTTCGAGGCGTATTTCGGATCGTCGTAAAGGTTGCCGACCAGAACCTGAAGGTTCCCCTTGAATAGACCCGTTCCGACAGCGATGAGCAGCAGGGCCGCGAGCATCACGGTGACTCCAAACCCGTTGGCCGCTGTAGGGACTGCCAGTACCAGATAACCGATGAACATCACGCAGATGCCCGTCACGACGCATTTTCCGAATCCGATTTTGTCCGCGAGCCATCCTCCCACGACCGGCATAAAATAGACCGCCGCGAGGAAGATTGAATATACCTGGCTGGCCGTTGACTGCTCCCATCCGAACTTGGCCTGGAGGAACAGCATGAAGATGGCCAGCATCGTGTAGTAGCCGAAGCGCTCGCCCGTGTTGGCGAGGGCGAGCGCGAATAAACCTTTCGGTTGGTTTTTGAACATACTATGTTACTTTGTTACTTTCTCAAGCCACTTGACCATGCCGAGCATAACGCCCATTGCCAGGAGGCACATGCAGAGGAACACGCTCCAGCAGGCCCACAGAGGCATCTTGTTGTACATCAGAGGGCCGATCCACAAGAAGAGGTTGCCCACCGCGGTGGCGCCGAGCCAGAGTCCCTGGCAAAGTCCGAGAAGGTGCTTCGGGGCGACCTTCGACACGAACGAGAGTCCGAGAGGGGAGATGAAGAGCTCAGCCACGGTGAGGAAGAAATAGGTCGCGATCAGAACCCAAGGGCCGGCCTTCATCGTGGCCTGCTGGGCGACTTCCATACCTCTGAAATCGGTGGCTGAAGGGTAACCCATCACGCCTGAGAATATCGCGAGGAACAGATAGGCGGTCGCCGCGATTCCCATTCCGTAGGCGATCTTGCGAGGGGTCGAGATCTGCTTGCCTCTCTTGCCGAGGGCGCCGAAGATCCACATGATGATAGGGGTCAGCACGATCACGAAGAACGGATTGACGGCCTGCCAGATCTCCGGGGCGATCTTGTCGGTGTTGACGAAGTCACGCGCGAAGAGCGAGAGGGACTGTCCGTTCTGGTGGAACGCGAGCCAGAAGAAGATCACAACGCCGAGAACCGCGAACAGGGCGTACATCCTCTGCTTGATCTCCTTTGCCATGGTGGCCTTCTCCTCAGCGGTGTAGCCTGCGTTGGTGGAAGCGGCCTTCTTGGCCGGGGTAGGGAACTTCTTCTTGTTGACAATGAATATCACAAGAGAGATCATCATAGCCACAACCGATGCGATGAAGGAATAGTGGATACCGGCGTTGAACACGTCCAGATAGTTCGTGCAGAAAGTGCCTACGGCCTCTCCGCCCTGGGCCAGCATCGCAGGATCGGCGCCCGCCTTCACGGCCTCGTCCATGAAGTTCTGCGAGGTGGTGCCGTTGCTGATGAACTCATGGCAGAGTCTAGGGAGCTGTGAGTTGTAGATGAATCCGTTGACTTTCAGCCACCAGCTTCTAAGAAGAGGAGCCACGAACGGAGCCACGAGGCCTCCGATGTTGATGAACACGTAGAAGATCTGGAATCCGGAGTCACGCTTCCCCTGTGCCTCCTTGAGTGCCTCGGGACCTTGCTTGGCGGCCTCGGCCTCGAAATTGTCGTACATCTGTCCGACGATCGCCTGAAGATTGCCCTTGAACAGACCGTTGCCGAACGCGATCAGGAAGAGAGCGAAGCAGGTCAGCGGCAGCAGCCACGCCTTGTTCTCAGGTGTCGCGAGGATCGGAACGGAGAGCACCACATAGCCCAACGCCATGATGATGAGACCTTTCTGGATGGTTCCCTTGTAGTTCTGCGTGCGGTCGGCGATGATACCTCCCACGAGGCTCAGAATGTAGATTCCAGCATAGAAGAATGAGTAGATGAGTCCTCCAGTCTCGTCACTCAGCCCGAACTTCGAACAAAGGAAGAGTGTGAGAACCGCATTCATAATGTAGTACCCGAAGCGCTCGCCCATGTTGCTCAGCGCCGCTGAAATCAGTCCTTTAGGATGTCCTTTCATACAATGTTGTTTACTTTTAAATTATTTGTGTTATTAATATTTCATTCTATGCCCCGCTTGGCTCTCCGTTTGGCTGTCATACGTGCGTCCAAAATCCATCTCTCTCTCTTCCTGCTCGCATAACAAGTTACTAATATACGCAAAACTCCTCAACTCACCAAATTTATGTCGTAGTCCGACTCTCGGTCATAAAATCAGCTTCAATATTTGATTCTGAAATAGTCAAGGAGTTTCTTGTAATAGTCTTGTGCTGTCAGACAGGTATCTGTAAGATACCCGGGAATTGTTTTCCATTCGTGCAATCCACGATAATAGAACATTTTCAGTTCGTCTGTAATAATGAACGGAACAATGTCGTGATTAAGACATTCCTTGAACATTATCAGGCGTCCGACTCTGCCATTACCATCCTGAAAGGGGTGTATTGCTTCAAAACGCTGATGAAAGCCAAGTATATCATCAAACAGAATTACCTTTTTCCCTCTGTATTCTTTTAACAATGCACGCAGTTCATGCCCTACATTCTGTGGTGAGGTCGTCTCCATTCCTCCAACCTCGTTAGGTATCCGTTTGTATTCACCGACCGTAAACCAGGATTTCGATGCGTCCGAAGTCCCGCTTTTCAGCAACCGGTGAAGTTGTTTTATCATACTTTCTGTCAATGGCTCTTTCGCGTGGTCAATTATAAAGTCGATGCAGCGGAAATGATTGGTGGTTTCAATGATATCATCCACTTTCACAGCATTATCCGTGATTCCAATCGTGTTAGTCTCGAATATGTATCGAGTCTGCTCTTTTGTTAACCGGCTACCTTCGATATGGTTTGAATTATATGTCAGGTCAATTTGAGTGCGGTGATATATTCCGCCTTTGATTCCGGAGTCTTTTTGCTCGCACAATGTCTTCAAAAGGGGAGATATCCTGTTTTTTGCATTCTTGCGCTGAGGGAGTGGAGCCTCGGCTGGCACACTCCACGTTTTGCCGACAAGCTGTGCTCCAGCAATTTTACCTTGAACACAGTAGTTCCTCACTGTGCGTTCGGCGACACCGTGTGCCGCTGCATATTCTTTAGTAGAGACGTAATCCATAATCTACGGCACGGAAAATAGCATATGCCGATACAAATATAGGATTTCTTGCCGATAACGGCAAGAAATGGCGGTTATTTTGTCTATTCTTCCGGACTCATGCCGATAGGCCTTGTCCCTAATCTGTGCTCAGCTTGCACGTAAATTATCATTTATCTGACAGTCATATCCCCAAGGTGTCAGTCAGGCGAAAGATTCGGAAATACGAGGAATCCAGGTACGCCGTTTCTGAGTTCTCGTTCCCATAACCGAAAAATTGCCTAAATTTACACCCAAAACAGAAACGCAGATGGAAATCGATGAATTGGAACGTGGCCGGCTGAGGAGCAAAGTGCTGAACTTCCTTAAGGCCAATGATATTGAATATAAGTTGTACGAGCATCCGGCATTGTGCTCGGTGGAGGAGTGTCTGGCGTATTGGGGGAATATTCCTGACGCGACGCATTGCAAGAACCTTTTTCTGCGGAACCATAAGGGGAACAGGCACTACCTTGTGAGTATGGAATGCCATAAGACGCTCGACATCCATAGCCTGGAGCATACGTTGAAGCAGGGAAAGCTGTCTTTCGCGTCGGAGGAAAGGATGGTTCGATGCCTTGATCTGCATCCTGGGTCGGTGTCGGCCTTCGGACTTATCAATGACATCGATCCGAAGGATGCGGATCCCAAGGAACTCTTCCCGAACGGTCACCGTGTCAAATATTACATTGACAGCACGTTGCGTACCGCCGACAAGATAAGTTTCCACCCTTGCGAGAACACGGCCAGCGTCGTGATCTCAGGCGCGGACTTCTTGCGTTTCCTGTCAATCTGGGGCGGCGAGGTGGAATGGCTGGAAATATGATGGGGTCCTGACCTCAATTAAATTTCATATTGACCTCCTCTTTCATTATATTTGCCTGATGTGCGACAGATTGTAGAAAGATGAAGATTTTGACGAAACTGATGCAAGGACTTCTGAGGGTGATCTCGGCGCTTCCGCTGGGATTCCATTACGCGTGGGCGGGCTTCTTTGCCTGGCTGCTGCGTGATGTGATGCACTATCGGCGTGATGTCGTGATGATCAACCTCTCCCGCGCTTTCCCTGACAAGAAATACAAGGAACTGAAGCAAATCTCCAATGCCTTCTACAAGCATTTCGGCGAGGTGATAGCCGAGACCATCTGGTTCGGCGGATGCCGCAATCCTGAAAGGCTGCACAGGAAACGTCTGGTTGAATATACCAACCTGGACACCGTGGAGGCCGCGCTTGCCGAGAGCCCCGGGGTTGTCGTATTGAACAGCCATTTCGGCAACTGGGAACTAACCGGAGGCTGCCTGAATTACGACTACCGTCCAAACCGGGAACAATCGGTGATGAACGTAGATAATGTAATCGCCGTTTATAAGCCTTTGAGCAGCAGAATGTGGGACGAGATAATGCGGGTCAACCGCTGCGCTCCGGTTCTGCGTTACGACTACACCGGTTACGTCAGTTCCGTGAACCTCCTGCGTTTCGCCTTGTCTCACAAGGAGGACAAGAAAATCTACATAATCCCGACCGACCAGTGCCCTTACCGGAACTCTACGGTGAATGACGTTGTGGACTTTATGCACCAGCCGACCCGGACGATGCTCGGCGGCGCGTCGATCGCCCACAAACTGCGCTACAGCGTCTTCTATATGAGCCTGATTCCGGTCTCCCGAGGCCACTACGAATGGACCTTCAAGGAAATATGCCGCGACGCCTCGGTGATGACCCCTCACTCGATAATGCAGGAATATTACAGCCTGCTTCAGGTCGATCTGGAAAAACACCCGGAGAACTACCTCTGGACGCACAAAAGATGGAAATGACAAAAATTTTATGAATATGAAGAATTACCGCACAGTATCGCTTCTCTGTCTGGCCGCCGCTTTGCTGCCGGAGGGAAGAATCTCGGCCCAGGATCCCGTAGGAACCGTTTCCTACGCCCTTCCTCAGACCACCATCACAATCGAGGTGGAGGCCGTCCGTGAATATTTCTACGCAGGCCCTTACGCCAAGTACGCCCAGAAATATCTTGGCGTTGACGCCCGTCAGGCAGACCAGACCACCTGCACGCTCAGCACGGTCCGTATGACCCCGTACATCGAGGCCGACCAGAATTTCCGCTACTATGTCAATCCTGACAAGGCCACGCAGTCTTTCCTTTCGCTTACCTCCCAGGGACTTATCGCGGTCAATGACGGAAGTTTCGGCGAGAGCGCCGAGTGGAGGTTCACCACGCAGGCCGGGGCTGATTTCAACGGGAAAGGCGTAAGCTCCAACCTTACATCCGAGGCCGCCACGCTTTACCGTGGAGTCAAGGAGGACGCTTCCTACAACCGCATCGCCGTGCAGCAGAATATGGTTGTCCAGAAGTCCCTTGAGCAGAGGGCCAAGGAGGCAGCCGACATGATATTCAATCTTCGTCAGAAAAGGGTTCAGATCGTCACAGGCGACACCGACGCCACTTACAGTGGTGAGGCTATGGGGGCGGCCCTCAAGGAAATCTCCGCTCTGGAGAAGGAATATATGTCCATGTTCATCGGCTACAGCGATTTCCAGACCCAGAAACTCAAATGCGATGTCGTTCCTGTAAAGAACAGAAAGTCTCAGACCTACGTGGCGTTCAGAATCTCAGATACAGACGGAATCGTCTCGGCAGACAATATGTCCGGAAAACCTTACCTTTTGGAGATTGTCCCTCAGCCGATCGGAGAGGCTTCCGGCAAGGGTGCCCAAGCAAAGTCGAATGTGGCCATCTACAGGATTCCGGCCATCTGCACAGTCCGTCTTTCCGATGGCGTGACCTCGTTCCTTCAGGACAGGATGGCCATCTACCAGCTCGGAACCGAGGGCTATTTCCCGCTTTCAAAGTAATCCGGAAAAAATATTCAGCAAACATTAAAGAATACATATTCACATATTAATAGAATAACGCTATGACAATTAAAGATTTGCAGCCAAAGGCCGTTTGGGAGAACTTCTACGGCCTGACAAGGGTTCCTCGTCCTTCAAAGCACGAAGGCAAGGTTCAGGACTATCTCCTGGGCTGGGGAAAAGAACACGGTGTTGACGTGAAGAAGGACGACACCGGCAACATCATATTCACAGTTCCGGCCACTCCAGGCTACGAGAACCGCAAGGGAGTGATAATGCAGGCCCACATGGACATGGTTCCGCAGAAGACCGCTGACACGAAGCACGACTTCCTCACTGATCCTATCGAGACCGAGATAGACGGGGAGTGGGTGACCGCGAAGGGAACTACCCTCGGAGCCGACAACGGAATCGGAGTCGCTCTCGCTCTTTCCGTTCTTCAGGACAAGACTTTGAGGCACGGCCCGCTTGAGGCTCTCATCACCTACGATGAGGAGACCGGCATGACCGGAGCCAACTCGCTCAAGGCCGGAATATTAAAGGGAGACATTCTTCTGAACCTTGACTCTGAGGAGGAAGGCGAGCTTTGCACCGGTTGCGCCGGTGGAGTTGACGGCGCGGCTGACTTCGCTTACAGAACATATAAGACTCCTGAAGGATTCGTCGGCTACAAGATCACCGTCAAGGGACTCAAGGGCGGACACTCCGGAATGGACATTTCCCTCTTCAGGGGCAACGCCAACAAGATCATCTGCCGTCTTCTCGAAGCCGTAATCTCTGAATATGACGTAAAGGTCGCGTCCATCACCGGTGGATCCCTCCGCAACGCCATCCCGTTCGAGGCCGAGGCCGAGATCCTCGTCCCGTCAGCGGACTCCCGTAAGGTCAAGGCTCTCGTTGAGAAGAAGTTCGAGGAGTCCAAGTTCGAGTACCAGTACTCAGACCCGGATATGATTCTCATCTATGAGAAGCAGAGCGCTCCGGCTGCCCGTTACATCAGCCCTAAGGTGATCGGCAAGGCTGTCAAGGCCATCCTTGCCTGCCCTCACGGAGTCCAGAGGATGAGCGACACTCTTCCTGGCCTGACCGAGACCTCTACCAATATGGCTATCGTCCGCACCCAGAAGGGACATCTCACGGTTCACTCCTTGACCCGCAGCTCGATCGACGCGGCCAAGATGTATCTCGCCGACTCGATCCGTTACGTATTTGAGCTCGCCGGCGCGAAATATTCGACATCAGGCGCTTACAGCGGTTGGGCTCCGAAACTCGGCACTCCGATGATCAAGGTTCTGGAGGACACCTTCAAGAGCCTCTTCGGAAAGGAACTCAAGATCACGGCCACCCACGGAGGACTTGAGTGCGCCATTATGGGAGCCAAGTATCCGAACTGGGAGATGGTTTCCATAGGACCTACCATCCTCTATCCTCACTCTCCGGACGAGCGCGTGAACATCGCTTCCGTCGCCGAGACCTGGAAGTTCCTCGTCGCCGTGCTTGAGAATATTCCTGAAAAGTAATTTGTCTTGACCTCTAATTTGCGAAAGTTGAGATAATTGACTATATTTGCAGTCCTTTTGGGTTGGCATACGTCCCCGAAAGGACTGCAATTTATTTATTATTAAACAATTAAGTCAAATGTTAAAACAGTACGAGACCGTTTTCATCGCAACTCCCGTTTTGTCTGAACAACAGATGAAGGAAGCGGTTGCCAAGTACACAAAACTGATCGCCGACAATGGTGGCGAGGTAGTGTACGAGGAGGACTGGGGACTTCGTCAGCTGGCATATCCAATCCAGCACAAGACCTCAGGATTCTATTATCTTATCCAGTTCAAGGCTGAGCCAAGCTTCATCGCCACCCTTGAGACCCAGTATTTCCGTGATGAGAGGATCATCAGGTTCCTTACCGTGGCTCTTGACAAGCACGCCGAGGCTTACGCCGCGAAGAGAAGGGAGAACAGGAACAAGCCTGCCGCTCCTAAGGCAGAGGAGGCTCCGGCTGAGGCTCCGGTAGCCGTTGAAGAGAAAACAGAGGAAAACGCATAATCAAGGAGGAATGAATTATGGCACAGAATGACGCACAGAACGCTGGAATCCGCTATCTCAATCCTCCTACAGTAGAGGTTAGGAAGAAGAAGTACTGCCGTTTCAAGAAGGCAGGCATCAAGTATGTTGATTACAAGGACGCTGAGTTCCTTAAGAAGTTCCTCAACGAGCAGGGTAAGATTCTCCCTCGCCGTATCACCGGTACTTCTCTGAAGTTCCAGAGGAAAGTCGCTCAGGCAGTGAAGAGGGCTCGTTCCCTTGCTCTGCTTCCTTATGTAACTGACCTTCTTAAATAATAGGAGAGCGAGATTATGAAGATCATTTTGAAGAAAGAAGTTGCCAATCTCGGCGAGGCCGGAGATGTGGTAGAGGTAAAGTCAGGTTACGGCCGCAACTACCTTATCCCTCAGGGATTCGCTTGCGCCGCCACTCAGTCCGCTCTTAAGCAGCTTGAGGAGACAAAGCGCCAGAGGGCTCACAAAGAGGCCAAGCTTATCGCTGACGCCGAGGCTCTCGCAGCCAAGATCGAGGCCACACCTGTCAAGGTGGCCGTAAAGGTCAGCGAGTCCGGCAAGATCTACGGTTCTGTCACTACAGCTCAGATCGAAGAGGCTCTCAAGGCCGCTGGTGTAGAGGTTGACAAGAAGAACATCACCCTCGGTGAGATCAAGACCGTAGGCGAGTACGAAGGCACTGTCAAGTGCTACAAGGCTGTCAAGGCCACCGTAAAGGTAACCGTTGAGGCCGAGGCCTAATCCCAAGTTTATGTGAAGCCGATTTTGGCTGACAATATTTTAGACCGCAGATTTCCTGCGGTCTTTTTTTCGTCCCTCTTTAGCAACGAAATCACGTTAAAATGTTGCCACGGATCTCTTCTTAACCTTCTCGGGCAACGCTCGGGGCCCAGAAAGCGCAGTGTTGCACAAAATTGCTTCCGTCGCATTGCTTTTTATCTCTGACGGGAGCATATATATCGCAAAATGTTCTCGACGAGGTGGTACTTATCTTTGAGAAACAGTCTCGATTGACTAACAATGTGTTACAAATTATTGCTAGTCATGGCAGG
>ERZ780043.79-NODE-79-length-21882-cov-18.6541_pt1 | contig 21882 bp, 20 predicted proteins | sample MGYA00511850_ERZ780043 | MGnify/ENA primary metagenome ERZ780043 (study PRJEB29588, sample SAMEA2161608) | human gut metagenome | biome: human gut; feature: human-associated habitat; material: faeces | place: Denmark | collected 2008/2010 ... | reverse complement strand
AGCGCGGAAGACCCAGAAAGAACTCTATATAGTCCTATTGGTTGGGAAAGTATTATTTAATCTTATACCCAAAATAGCAATGATATTTTGCTTAAAATGTTGATATAATCATAGAGAAGGATTAAAGCTTATCTCCTTCAGCGAAGCATCGATTATATCCCTTTCATTCTTTGCACATGATGCTTCGTTATAATTGTCTAACATTCACTCTCCTTTCTGGTGTTAGATAGCGTTTTAGAGCTGGCTATAGTTATGGTCAGCTCTTTTTTTGTAGAAATTAATATATAGGAATCAACTTGTCCTTCATACAATCCATATGTTTTTCTTTGACTTCGATTATTTTTCTTTTCGAAATAGAAATTTCAATATTTTTTAGCGAATGCAGATTCAAATAAATGGATATACTGTTCCGAGCAATGCAGTTTTTGAAACTACAAAGAAACAACAGGGTGGATTCCTCGGTGGCCCGATGGGAAGAGGCGATAATAAATAGTAGCAACCATGCAAAAATCAGCCTGAAAAGGCTGTTTTTTTATTCTCCCCTTTTCTTTTCCTAAAAAGCTCGTATAATATTTTTTTGCGAGTTGCAATAAACCACTTTAAATCAGCTTAAAGATGTGGTAATATCTCAAAGCCTGGTTCCGTAAGAAAGTGGTTTAATCCCCGCGACTGCAACTCGCGTATCGACGGTTCGAATCCGCCCGGAACCTCCAAAATGCTCCGTTAGCTCAGCTGGATTTAGAGTATCTGACTACGAATCAGAGGGCCATAGGTTCAAGTCCTATACGGAGCACCATGGTAAATAGTGACCTGATACAATTTGTATCAGGCTTTTTTATTTTGACCTGAAACTATCTAAGAAAGCAATTGTTAATCAAGCAATAATTGATCTTGGTGAGCATATAAGCTAATGTAAATGGTATAAGAAGTATGGCTTTATTATAAAGTAATTATTAAACCTATGGAGGTAAAAGAAAAGTATAAAGCAGTTGTGATTTAGTATTCATCGAAAGCAGAGAATATGTCCAAAAAAATCGAAGAAAAAGCTAATGAGATGTTGAATGATGGATATGTATTGGTAACGATTACGGAAACAACGGTAGCGAAAGCAATTTTGTTATTTAAAAAATAAAATGCTTTAATTCTTAATATTGTTAAAGATAGGCTATATCTATTAGAAGGTTGAATTGGATATGAATGTCGTAGCGATAATTATTTAATTGTTGATTATGTTCCTTCCTAGTTTTTGGATTCTTGGCATTTGGAATGCTTTTGATTAATCCATTGACTTTCATAAGCGGTTACCGCTAGAAATTCAAGAAGCATACATTACAAAATGCAGCATAAAGAAGCAATAAAGAAAAAACTGGTAATAAGAAGATAAATAGCATTTGATTTTGTGTATGCTATTGATGTATTTAAGTCGATAGATCACGAGTTTCAAAATATAAAAGAAAAAGTAAAGTTCTGGCCTCTAGCATATGGTAAACTTAGAAAACCGCTTTTGAAAATAAGTAATCAATTTTAAAAATGGTGAATTGAAGGAGTACTAATATGATAAAAGCTATAAGGAAGAAAGAATCTGTTATAAAAGAGGTCATCATAAGCGAAGCAATTATATGGATGGTGGGACTGGCCTTGGCTATATTCGTTATAGCCTGGCCGAGAGAATACGCCTTGGATTTCTTCATGATGATAGAGCACATGCATATCGACAGGATATATCTTGGCCTTGCCATTATTATATTGACCTTAATCATTTCAGTTGTAATTTTCTTTTTGTTGGTCAAGGAAACAAGATGGAATAACCGTAATCTAAACTTAGCACCTATAGAGTTATCTATTGATCAGATTATCATTAACAATTATGATGGCAAGGATATAATCGATGTTGATGAGATAGTTGAAATTAAGATAATGAATCATGACTCTGTGCTTCAAATTAAAACCAAGGACGAGAAAACACACCTTCCCGACCATTTGAAAAACACTAGGGAAGTGTATGAGTCACTCAAAAATACAATGGCTAGTGATTATCCATCAATAGAGTTCACTGATTCTACCAACAAGGGCTCAGAGAAGTGATTGATAATGGAAGCAGTGATGAAGAAAACTAATTTTTACTTTGTATTATTTTTTTACGCTTTATTTTCAATAGTCTTCGTTATGGTTTGTAATCTCGATAGCAAATGAATATATTCCTGAAACAATCAAAGTTATTATCAAAGTTAATAATGATAGAGTATCAATTGTGAGTTCAGTTCTAGAGTATATCTTTTTTATGGTTATATAATTCAACTTTATTATTTTGTTTCTTTTGTTGCGAGTATAAAACATTTAAAACTTAGTTTTTAATAGTGCTTGATTGCCTCTATTTGGAATAACTATTATTTTCGAATCGAATGGTAAAGCATTGTTTTCTTTTGAAATTAGAAAATAGCACTAAATCCAAACATAGAAGCTAAAAGATTTCTTTAAATTTATGTCTTCTTATTGATTTTTTTGCTGAATTAGCCTATATTCTTCCCGCTAAGGGATTCGTTGGAAACGAATACCCGGGAGGATATAGCATTTATGAAAAAAGACATTCACCCAGCCTATTATCAGGCTACAGTCACCTGCACCACTTGCGGAACTTCATTTGTAGTTGGATCTACCAAGAAGAGCATCAATGTTGATACTTGTTCACACTGCCACTCTTTCTACACTGGTAAGGTCAACCTCAACTCTAAGACTGGACGTATTGATCGCTTCAACCGTAAGGCTGCAGCTGCCAAGAAAACAGAGTCTAAGTAATACACTTGAATAAACTAGACCACCTTTTAAAAGGTGGTCTTTTTATATTCAAAGTGAATTTAGTGCTAAGATTGCAAATGTTGAAAAATTTGTGGGTTTTACATGACAAGTGATAAAAAGTAGTATAATTCGTTTTGAGAGGAGAAAAGGATTTGAATAGTATGAAAAAATATTTCTTGTATTTGATTGGTGCTTTTTGTTCATTACTAGCACCTCTCTTATTGGTCTTTATAGCTCAGCCTTTCTTTCATATTGAAGGTGATATGTCTCATGGTGTTTTGAATGGCTATGGTCAGCCTGGAAATTTAATTTGTATTGTTATTATTCCAAGTATCTTAATTGCAGTATGTCTTTTCTTCTCATATTTCTTATTGATTCATAAAAAGAGAATGAACAATATAAATATCGTTCTATCTTTAGTAGTTTCAATTATATTTACTATTGTAGAAGTGTTAGTATTAGCTTTGGGATCTTATATGGCTACTTTGGAATTGCTCAATTATATGATTCCTACAATTGTTGGTTATCCTGTTGTTGCATTTAGTCTTTATTGCTTGTGGAAACAATACTCTTATTCTTTGAAATACCATAAAAACAAAGTGATAGAAGAAAAGAGAAAAAATGAAGTTTTATAAATAGAAAACTAGATTATTTTGAATTGGGTCTTAATTAGGAAATCCTAAATTGAATATTAAATCTCAGCTTTTTTGGTAAATATGCAAATATTTATGAAAACGAAAAGTGCATATCTTTTTGACATACACTTATTCAAAGTATTTGATTCGACTAATAGTTTTACTTGGATCTATCTTTTCCAATGAAATCCCCATAAAGCGGAGTCGCTATATCAAATCCACCTGCAACTGCTAGAACTTGGCCTGTGATGTATTTAGATTCATCGCTGGCGAAGAATAATACAGCATTGGCTATTTCTTCAGGTAAAGCCATTCTATTTAAAGGAACATGCTTTAAGAACATTCCTTGGAATGCTTCGTTTATGTTTTGCTTTACGGCATCAGTTGCTGTAATTCCAGGTAGAACAGCATTACAACGAATGTTGTTTCTGGCTTCAGTTACTGAAATCAATTGAGTTAAATAGTTTATGGCCGCTTTTGAAGTTCCATAAGCTACTTGAGACAAATCTGGAACTTTACCTCCGATAGAAGAGATATTGATGATAGACCCGCCGTTTTTATCCATATATTTTAGTGCTGTTTGTGAAGTTATAAATACGCTTTTAAGATTGATACTGATCGTATCGATAAATACTTTTGGATCAGTATTTCTTAAGTCTCTATCTTTTGTAGGGTCACTAGTTCCAAAATTGTTGACCAAGATATCTATATGACCTTCTTTTTTACCGACTTCTTCTACTGAAGAAGAAAAGCTTTCTTCTTTAGATGCATCACAAAATACGGGAAATACTCTTTCCTGCCATTCTTTAGGAAACTGAGCTATTGAATCGTTAGCTCTTTGAATGTTTCTAACAGCCATATAGACCTTTGCACCTTCATTTAGAAATGATTTGACGATAGCAAATCCAATTCCTCTAGTAGATGCTGTGACTATTGCAACTTTTCCTTGTAATCTCATTTTTAACCTTCTTTCTATACTTTTTGCAAGCAAAAGTATTATATCTTCTAATATAAGTAAATAAAGATGAAATAAAAAACCACTCATTATGAGTGGTGATAATATCTAGGTGGTGGACCGTAAAGGACTCGAACCTTTGGCCCGCTGATTAAGGGTCAGCTGCTCTACCAACTGAGCTAACGGTCCATCGCTATTTAAGATAGCGGAAGTAAATATACACAAGTCGAAATAAAAATGCAATAGTAAATTTTAAAAAAATGAAGAAACATAATTTGAATTGCACTTATAAGGCTGAATTGTGTAAGACTTATTGTTATTATAAAATCAAGTTATTGGTTTTATCTATTTATATATGTGTGTTAAATATTAAATAGACACAATCAAAGGACTAATACTTAAGGAGTTATAGAATCTATTAGAGCAAATTGTAAGTTAATTGTAAAGGAATTACATAAAAGCTAACATTCATTAAAAAATAGTCACAATTGAGCTTAATTTACTCGGTATGATAACAGATTAAATATTTAATTATTAAAAAGCATTTAGCAAAAATTAAATACAAAATTAAAAAGTGTTCATTTTTTCCTTTTTCTTTTTTGCTAATCCAATCTAAAATTATAAAAAAATAGATATTTTTTCTAAAAAAATCAATATATTGAAATTTCTTGAATTAAATATAGCTGAGTTATATAAATACTACAATCTACGAAAGATTTTTCTAAATCTACGCAATGAAAGGATATTTTGAAAAATGAAAAAATTTGTTTTGGCTTTTGGTATTCCTGTGTTGGCAGTCGCTTCTTTGATTGGATCTGGTTATGCAACATGGTATTTCAACAGTGATGTCGCTACTGATAATAAAGGAATTACAATAGAAACTAAACCAAAGCAGGTTGTAGGTGCTATGTTCCAACAACATGGGGAGGGTATTAAACTAGTTCTTGATCAAACACCTAAAACTGATGGAATGCCCACTGGCCGTATGGGTGTTCATTTTGAAGGAGCTTTCCAGGAGTCTTTGATAGCAGATGTTGATGGGAAACCCGATACTCCTGATACGTTCGTTAGTGGAACTTCTTATAAAATAACTACTACAATTAAAATTCCTTCAGAAGTTGCTGAATATGTTGATTTTAGATTCGATGGTAAAACTTCCTCTGCCGATGGCGAAACTTTAATTGTCGATAACAAAAATTACGTAACTCTTAAAAAAGAATATACATTTGCAGCAGAAGATGATCATGAGAAATTTTTCAAAATTTCTTATGATAAGGATAATACTGATGTGACTGTTGCATATGCAAAAGATCAAGATGGAAAAAGTAAAGAGCCTTCTACATCGGATGAGTATGACACTATGAAGAAAGCTGTATCTAATAAAACCATTAGTATTGACTTTACAGCTGAAATTGTTGTTAAGTAGTCTAATAATCTTTCAGTTTTAAGGGAGTTCTTATATGAAAAGGTACATGAAATCATTGTTATTTGGTTTTGTGGTACCTTTTTTTGCTATTTTATCATTATTTGGTGTTGGATATTCAACATGGTACTTTGTAAATGATGTGACTAAAGATAACATAACTATTTCTACCGATATAACAGGTGTTGCTGATTTTGGAAAGATAGTCATTAATTATGATAAAAATAGTGTAGAAGATATTAGTTCGTCTTCTTTGAATTCTAAAATAACTGTTGAATCTGATAGAATCCATTTGATTAATCCGTTGTTTTATGTACATTATCTACTTCCGAAAGGAGCATTAATTTCTAGTGTAGGAAAACTTAAATTTACCTTGAAATTAACAGTTGATTCTGGATATGTAGCTGACAGCCAAATGTCTGTCAAAAATATTATGAATGTGTCCTATTTACCTTATTCACACAATAATAGCTCAGATCGGAAATTTATTAATGTCGGTGAAAAGAATGTAGATGTAACAATACCAGCAGATAATACTAGAAGAACAGTAATTTATAATGGAATTCAGTGGCGACAAGATATTGAACTAGTAAGTTCTAAAGATGCTACTACTTTAGATCCTTACAACAAGTTTACAGTAAATGATAAAGGTATAGTTGAAGAGGATGATCAATATAAAGTAGTAAGCCCGAGTGACTCTACTCTTAGAGAAGCTGATAAGGAAGCTGCTAAGGACACATTCGTCTTTTGCTCTAACAATCTATCTTTTAATTTTCTAGAAGGTTTTAATGTTACTGATAAATTAAATGATGTAGTTCAAATCTTTAGTAAAGCAAAGATTTCTTTTACTTTTTCAGTGTCACTTTAATAATAACAAGAAAGAAGGTATATATGGGTTTATCAACATTGGTACTGATTGTATCCGCAATATCATTGGTGTGTTTTGCAATTGTCTATATTTGTATCTTCTCCTTTTATTACTTTAATAGAAAGAAGTGTATAGAAAACAAATTAGAAGATAACGAAGTAATTAAGATTTTGGATAAAGATGTTGAAAAGTATGATAAGAAGAAAAATAAAAAACTATCTTTTATAGATACTTACTATAAGAGAAAAAAGAGAAAAAAAGTCGGGAATATTATTTCTAATAGTATTGTAGGGATATTCCTAGTCGCTCTCATAGGTTTCTTTGTCTGGGCTACTGTGATGAAGTCGAATGACCAGATTACTTATTTTGGAGATAAGACATATTTAGTTGTTCAGACTTCTTCTATGGCATCTATCAACGATAACAACAAGTATTTGAAAGATGGTAGCATAGATTCAAAAGATAAGATGAATACGAGAATATCTCAGTATGCTTTTATCGGAATCGATAAATTCAAATCCGAAGATCAAATAAAAGTATATGACATAGTAGCTTTTAGAATGGACGATAAGATAATAGTTCATAGAGTCTATTCTATAGGAGAAAAAGATGGGCATAAATTGTTCACCTTTAGAGGAGATGCGAACCCAGCCTCTATGTCGGGTGAAATTAATGTCACATCGGATAGAATAGTCGGAGTTTTTGATGGCTATCAAAATCAAGTATTAGGATCTATAGTCATCTATATTCAATCTGGTACGGGATTGATTTCAGTCTTTGCTATAGCAATAGTGTTGATGGTATATATCTTCTATTATGATAGAATCGATCTTAGACTTACTGATAGATATGAAGCCTTGATGAAGGAAAGATTTGGTAATAAAGCATCCCTTTGCATAGTTGTTACTTTTACTAAGCAAACATATATTCCTTATAGTGAAGAGGATATTAGAAAATAAAAGGAGGTTTGAATAAGATGAGAAGAAAAACATTATTAAATAGAAATGTTATTATTGTTTTGATGCTCTTCATCTTTTTGATGACCGCTTTTGTTTCTACTGCTTATTCTTTGTGGTACTTCCCTAATTCTGGAAATCCAAAGACAGTTAACGCTGATATGAAGGTGGATGATATAGAAGAAAACTTTAAAAAAGATACAGGTAGTTACTTAAAAATCATAGATTGTAGAGATGGCGTGATTCCTGATTATGACGATTTTGCTATAAAAAACGGATCAGTATTCTTGGATGATTCAGAAAATTTCACCGATAATGGCAATACTTTCAGAGGAAAGAAAGGAGAGGATGGTAAATATAGATATTCAAAGAAAGTATTTAGTGTTCCTTCTTTAAATTTAAGATCTTTTGTATCTAGTGTCTCTTATCGCCCAGGTACTAGCGCGACAGACATGACAGAAATTTACTTATATGATTTATTAAATTCCCAGTATAAGTTAGTAGATCATTTAACAAACGAGAGCATTGAATTAAAAGATGGAAATGGCACTAGTTCTGAAAGTGGTGACATGGGTGAACCGCTTGATGCTAAATTATATTCTTCTACTAAATTTGAAGATTATAGGAAAAATATAGGATACTCTTTTTCTAAATCTAGAATACTATTTTTAGTCCCTAGAGATATTGAATTGATCAAAAATAAGCAGTCTGAAACTCCTAAGGTAGTTAGTGATTACAATATTTATTTCCATAACGAAGCTACAAGTGGCGACTACGATTATAGTAAATTAGATTATGTGTGGCTTTGGAATGATAGAACAGATTTTGGAGCTTCATTGCCTTTGAGCTCTGAGACTAAAGAAGATGGCAAGAGTTATAAATCATTGCATATTAATTATAAGACTCTTTATGAAGCTTACACTTACAATGATTTCAATGGCAAAGATTTCAATAGCAAAAATAAAAATAAAGCCGGGTTTATCATGACGCCTCAAACAGCACCTACAGGTATTATATTTAAGAATAATGATGGAACAAAATTAGCTCCTAAAGACAAGCATGAAAAAACTGAGTACTTAGCTTTGCCTTTACCTCCTATCAATTCCACTTCCAATTCCTCACACTTTGATATTCATATTGATGCTGCATCAAATGGCAAGTTTACAATCAGAACTGATCAAGATGTCGATCTTAATCAAGATGTCGATCTTAATAAAGAAGTCGATCTTACACAGAATAAGAACGCAAAGAATAAGAACATAGTTTACTATTCGACCAGTTCGACCAATGTTCTTGATCACTTATGGATGTGGTCTAGCAGCAAAAAAGGTGATGAAGATGTTGGATGTTGGATTTCATCCAATTATGTTTATAAATTTAAGATGACTGGTTTCAATAAGGATGTTTCTTGTTTCTCATATAATTATGGTGAAAAGTTTAATTTCTACGAGAAATGGAAAGGACCTGTAGATGGCCCAGATCATTTCACTCCTGGCTTTACTTTTGATAAAAATAAAGGCTATAACTATGATAGTCTAGTTTTGGTGGACTACAATGATGAAAATAGTAAAACTGAGAATATAGATATCAGTGGTTTGTTTAACGGTACTTCTGAATGTACTTCCATTTATTTGCTTGAAAACAATAAAAAGGTTCAGAAATATTCGTCGAAGTCTGCTTTTATTAATGCATTGAATAAACTGAAGTAGGCTCTAAATAAATACATATTATTTAAAGAAAATGTCTACGGATTGCCGTAGACATTTTTATGTTAGGGCTTTACATTCAATATGTTGCTTTTTCAACTACTTTTTTATTAAAAATTCTCTTTAAAGGCTTGACAAAACGCCCGGAACTGATATCATTATCAACGCACGAACGGGAGATGTTCGTATTTTTTATGCGACAAGTACGAAACGCCCGGAATCGTGGACATAAAATTAAGAGGGATAAGATAAATGCCTACAATTAACCAGCTTGTGCGTCATGAGAGACGCAGGCTCGTAAAGAAGTCCCTTTCTCCTGCATTGGGCAAGAGATGGGATTCTCTCAACAAGAAGATGAACAACACTCCAGCTCCTCAAAAGCGTGGAGTTTGCACCCGTGTCGGAACTATGACTCCTAAGAAGCCTAACTCCGCTCTTCGTAAGTACGCTCGTGTTCGTTTGACTAACAACTATGAAGTCACTGCTTACATCGGTGGAGAAGGACACAACCTTCAGGAGCACAAAGTTGTTTTGATCCGTGGTGGCCGTGTACGTGACCTCCCTGGTGTGCGTTACCACATCATCCGTGGTGCTCTTGAGTGCTTCGGTGTCGAAGGTCGTAAGCAATCAAGATCTCAATACGGAACCAAGAAGAATGGTGAGATCCAAAAGAAGTAAAGTTAGGAGTTAATGAACAATGCCTAGAAAGAATGGTTCAATCGAGAAGAGAGACGTACTTCCCGATCCTGTGTACAACAGCAAACTTGTTACTCGTCTCATCAACAAGATCATGAAGGATGGTAAGAAAGGTCTTGCCCAAAGAATCCTTTATGAGTCATTCGAAAAAGTAGAGAAGAAAACTGGCAAACCCGCCATGGATGTCTTCGGACTCGCTCTTGGAAACATCATGCCTGAAATCGAGCTCAAGGCTCGTCGTGTCGGTGCTGCTAACTACCAAGTACCTGTCGAAGTCTCTGCTGACCGTCAGGTTACTCTTGGACTCCGTTGGCTCGTCAACTATGCTCGCCTCCGTAATGAGAAGACCATGGTAGACAAGCTTGCTGGAGAAATTATCGACGCTGCAAATGGTGTCGGTGGTGCTGTAAAGAAGAAGCAAGATACCTTGAAGACTGCTGAAGCCAACAAGGCCTATGCTCACTACCGCTACTAGTCGTCCTAAGACTCAAAATATAGAGAGGAAACCATAAAAATGGCTAATAAGGAAGACTCAAACGTACAGTCGTTTGAAGCTATTGCCGAGGACCATGTTCGTAATATTGGAATTATGGCCCACATCGATGCCGGTAAGACAACTACATCTGAACGTATTTTGTTCTATACCGGACGTACCCACAAGATTGGTAATATCGATGATGGTAATACTTCACTCGACTTCATGAAGCAGGAGCAAGAGCGTGGTATCACTATTCAATCCGCTTGTACTACCTGTCTTTGGAAGGAAAGAACAACTCAGGAAGAGTATCGTATTAACTTGATCGATACTCCGGGACACGTCGACTTTACAGCTGAAGTCGAGCGTTCACTTCGTGTTTTGGACGGAGCTGTTGCTGTTTTGGATGGAAAGAACGGTGTTGAGCCTCAAACTGAAACTGTTTGGAGACAGGCTGATAAATACAACGTTCCTTCAATCGTTTATGTCAACAAGTTGGATTCTATCGGATCTGATTTCGAGATGTCTTTCCACTCAATCAAGGAAAAGCTTGGTGCAACCGCAATTGCTATTCAGTATCCTTTGGGAACTGAGAAGGAATTCTATGGTGTCATCGACTTGGTCAAGATGATAGGATGGAAGTGGGTTAATGAAGTAGATCCTAAAACTAACTCCATTCCTGCTCCTACTCAGATTGAAATTCCTGCTGAGTATATGGAGAAGGCCCAAGAGTGGCGTCAAATGATGTTGGATGAATTGGCCAACAACGATGACGAAATCATGATGGAAGTTCTTGAAGGAAAAGAACCTACTGTCGAAGAAATTCAGGCCGCTTTACGTCGTGGAACCATTTCTCACAAGTTCCACCCTGTTCTCGCTGGAGCTTCATTCCGTTCTAAAGGTATTCAAACATTGCTCGACGCTATTGTCGACTATTTGCCTTCACCTTTGGATATTCCTGCTGCTGTTGGAAAAGACAAGGATGGAAATGATGTCGAGTTCAAGCCTAATGCAAATGCACCTTTCGTTGGACTCGCATTCAAAATTACTACCAACCAATTTGGTAAGCTCACATTCTTCCGTGTGTACTCTGGTACCTTGAAGAATGGTTCATACTTGTACAACGCTACTCGTAATGTCACTGAGCGTGTCTCCAGAATTGTTCTTATGAACGCTGACTCTGAAGAGGATGTCTCCGAAGTCAGAGCTGGAGAAATCGCAGCTATTATCGGTCTCAAGTCCACGAAGACTGGTGATACCCTCTGCACTGAAGAGAATCCTACATATCTTGAATCTATCAAGTTCCAAGATCCTCTTATCTCTGAGGCTATCGAAGCTGATAAACACACTGACACTGATAAGATGGCTGTAGTCCTTATGAAGTTCTGCGAAGAGGATCCTACCTTCCACTTCTACACAAATAAGGAAACTGGACAATCCATCATTGCTGGTGTCGGAGAACTCCAACTCGATGTTAACTGCACCCGTTTGAGAGATGACTACGGTATTCCTGTACACGTAGGTGCTCCTCAAGTTGCTTACAAGGAAACTATTCGTAAGTCTGCTACCTGTGAAGGTAAGTACATCAAGCAATCTGGTGGACACGGACAATACGGACACGTTATCTTCAAGTTCTCACCTAACCCTGGTAAGGGAATCGAGACACAGAATGAAGTCACTGGTGGTCGTATTCCTAAGGAATTCATCAAACCTTCAATCGATGGTTTGGTAGAAGCTACTGCCCATGGTTTGGTTGCTGGATATCCTGCAATTGACATCAAGGCTGAGTTGATGGATGGATCATCACACCCTGTCGACTCTTCCGAAGCCGCTTACAAGATGGCATCTTCAATCGCCTTCAAACTTGCAGCTCAAAAGTGTGACCCTGTCATCCTTGAACCTATTGTCAAGGCTGAGATCACCACTCCTGAACAATATCTCGGTACTGTTTTAGGAGATATTTCCTCAAGACGTGGAACAGTTACTGATACAAGCTCCAAAGGTAATGCTCAAGTCATTAGTGCTTTGGTACCTCTTGCAAACATGTTCGGATACATCAACGATCTTCGTTCTATGACTCAAGGCCGTGGTATCTACACTATGGAATTTGCTCAGTATCAAGAAGTTCCTAAGTCCATCCAGGAACAAATTGTCAAAGCCCGTACAGGTGCTGGCAATTAGTCGAATTTGATTCGTTAGTTAAAAACCTACATAAAACGCTTTCAATGGCTCTACACCAGCTATGGGCCTTTATTGAAAAAAAAGCCTTACTAATGTATATTTATAAGGCTACATAGCAATGCTGGCAAACCAATTTTTAAGGAGGCTTATAAAAGCTTATGGCAAAGGAGAAATTCGATAGAAGCAAACCGAACGTTAACATCGGTACAATTGGACACGTCGACCACGGTAAGACAACTCTTACTGCTGCTATTACCAAGGTTCTCGCCGAGAAGGGTGAGGCCAAGGCTATGGCTTATGACCAAATCGACGCCGCTCCTGAAGAGAAGGCTCGTGGTATCACCATTAACGCCGCTCACGTTGAATACGAGACTGCTAAGAGACACTACACCCACGTCGACTGCCCGGGACACGCTGACTACGTCAAGAACATGATCACCGGTGCTGCTCAGATGGATGGAGCTATCCTCGTCGTCGCTGCTACTGATGGTGTTATGCCTCAGACCCGTGAACACGTCTTGCTTGCAAAGCAGGTCGGTGTTCCTTACATCGTTGTCTTCCTCAACAAGTGTGACCAAGTCGATGATCCTGAACTCATCGATCTCGTTGAGATGGATGTCCGTGACCTTTTGAGCAAGAACGGATTTGACGGAGAGAACTGCCCTGTCGTCCGTGGATCTGCTTTGAAGGCTCTTGAAGCTGCACCTGGATCTGCTGATGAGCAATGCATCGTCGATTTGATGAATGCTTGCGATGAGTCTATCCCTGATCCTGTCCGTGATATCGAGAAGCCTTTCTTGATGGCTGTCGAAGATGTTATGACCATCACTGGACGTGGAACCGTCGCCACTGGACGTGTTGAACGTGGTGAAATCAAGTCTAACGATGCTGTTGAAATCGTTGGTTTGATGCCTACTCGTACTTCCACCGTCATTTCACTCGAAATGTTCCGTAAGACCTTGGATTATGCAAAGGCTGGAGACAACATCGGTATGTTGCTCCGTGGTGTCGATCGTGACCAAGTAGTCCGTGGTCAAGTTATCGCCAAGCCTGGAACCATCGTTCCTCATGCAAAGTTCCGTGCTCAAGTTTACATCTTGACCAAGGAAGAGGGTGGACGTCATACTGCTTTCGCTGATGGATATCGTCCTCAGTTCTACTTCCGTACAACTGATGTCACTGGTGTCATCTCTTTGGAAGAAGGAAGCAAGATCGTCATGCCTGGTGACCACGTCGAGTTCAACGTTGAGTTGATCAAGAAGGTCGCTATCGAGAAGAACACTAAGTTCGCTATCCGTGAAGGTGGCCACACCGTTGGTGCAGGAACCGTCATCGATATTCTTGACTAATTAGTTCCTATTGAAACGATATAGCTCTGCTTCGGCAGAGCTATTTTTATTTCCATAGTTGATTAGATCTTAAACATTAAAAAAAGAATTTGATTCTTTCACTATTAAACAGGCACATATATTATGGATAACATTAGGTGATATGCTTATTTCTCTTTACTTTAAGACAAAACATCTTTATAATTATTTAGCTTTGTGAATATTTAACAAAGCTCTCTGCTATGCACCAGAAATGCTGTACATAGCCGTCATGTCCAAAGGGAGGAAAAAGAACATGAGAAAGTACGAAATCATGTATGTCCTTAAACCTGAACTCGGCGAAGAAGCTACCAAGGCTGAAATCGCTAAGCTTGCTGACATCCTCACCAATAATGGTGCAGTTGTTAACAAGACCACTGAGTGGGGTCTCAAAGACTTCGCTTATGAGATGGAAGGTTTCAAAAAAGGATACTACGTCATCCTTGAGATTGAGGCTGATCCCGACAAGAGCAAAGCTCTTAAGGAATTCCAACGTCTTGCTAGTCTCAACGCAAATGTTATCCGTTATTTGATCACTAAGGCTAATGCCTAGTAATCAACTAGAAAGGAAACATTTTAAATGGCAGTAAATCGTGTCGTATTGGTCGGAAGACTTACTAGAGATCCAGAGTTAAGAAAAACTACTTCTGATTCTAGCGTCGTATCATTCACTCTTGCTGTGGATGGAATTCCATCTAGAGATGGAAAGGCAAATGTCTCTTTCATCTCTTGTGTCGCTTGGAGAAACACTGCTGAAAATGTCGCTAAATTCACTCACAAGGGAAGCCTTGTCGCTGTGGATGGAAGACTTCAGCAAAGAACCTATATGTCTAAGGACAATAGGAAAGTCAGTGTTGTAGAAGTCGTATGTGATACTGTTCAGTTCTTGGAAACAAAACGCGACAGTGCTTCACGTAATGAGCCTAGCGAACCTAGTGATGACTTCTCTTCATCTTCCAAAGCTGACGCACCTGTGGAAGGAATTGACACATCTGACGATGATTTGCCATTCTAGTATTCGATTTGATAATAATTAAAGAAAGGATGCATGAACTATGTTTGTGAAAAAGAAATTCACTCGTAAAAAGGTATGCTACTTCACCAAGAATCACATCAAGAACATCGATTACAAGGATGTTGAGACTTTGAAGAAGTTTATCTCACCTAACGGAAAGATCACACCTAGAGCTACAACTGGAACCAGCGCACGTTATCAACGTATGTTGGCAAAGGCTATTAAAAACGCTCGTTTCATGGGATTACTTCCGTTCGTTGACAACGACTAATCATATTGTAAGGTTAGACTTTAGCACCAGTTTCACTGGTGTTTTTTTAATGCTTATAATTATTACTAGCTAATTGTTATCATTGTTTTTAATTGACATTTGTTCTGCCTAGGGCTACAATGCCAATAATTGTTTGGTTCATATGGGATGGAATCCAGGAGGGAAAAATATTCTAAAGTGATGATTAGCAAATATGTTTCTATAGGTAATTTTGGAATTCGATATACAGGAAAGCATAAATGTTCACATAACGTGTGCACTTCAATATCACCAATTGTTGTTAGTGTTTGCGGCTGTGGGAACTTTAATCTTGATTAATGATAATATGGCTAAAGAGAAATTTATTAAGTATCACATTTGGAATAGTCTAAGACCTTATGGTGAAGCAAGCTATGATAATGTGATGAAATACTTTAAGTCGACTGGAACATATTACTATGAATTTTTAAATAAAGGATTGACTGCAAAGCAATCATATAAACTAAGTTTAAGAAAAACAGATAAAGACATTCAAAAGGAATACTCTGCAAATATCTATGACAAGTATTATCCTTTGATTGTGATATCGATAATGTTATTCTTCGGACTTATAAATATGATTATAGGTTTAACTGGATATAAGAATGGTGAATTAGGTGCTTGGATGCTATATATATTTCAAGATTTAATAACATTAGTTCTATTAGGCGAAGCCATATTTAGAAAATGTTATAAAACTTTATTTGATTGGACAACATTATTAGTTTTCTTAATTGGATCCTGGTCTTTCTTTGGATATAGTTTGAATTACTTTGGAGCTTCTCTTCCAGACATAAAATATAATTACATTTATACTTTTCCTGGATTGATATATAAGGCTAAGTATTGGAGTGGTGACTTGGTTGAATCAGTTTATTTCTTCGACCCTATCTTATCATTAGGATTGATCATGTTATTTATTTACTTAGCTATAGTTATAGTAAAGTCGATAATTAATAAAAGACTCGATAAACAAATAGAAGCAATTTGAAATAGCATTTAGTAAGTTGATTAAAAAAAGATTGCTGTTTGTTTGGCAATCTCTTTTTTGATTAATCGTTATCTTCGATTAAATATGTTTCGTAATGATCGACTGAGTCACCGGCTTTGAGTGTTATATGGGATAAGCCTAAAGCTATTTGCTGAGGCTCTAGAGCCAAAGCACGTCTGTTATGAAGGATAAGGCCTTCTGCATTTTCAAACTCATATTTAGAGCATGAAGCATCAGCGTAGATGTTTATAGCTTCGAAGTCAGTGAACAATGACAACTTAACTTTTCCACCTTTATAAATGACTTGAGGTTTATCTTCTTGAACTTTATCGAAGACGAATAAGTGATCTATTGTTTTTTCCCAGATTGTCTTTTCAATGACATCGAGCTTAGGTCCTAATACAGACATACTTCTAAAATCCATGCATTCAGGAACATTGTCGATTCCAGTTACTAACTGACTCTTACCATCGTTTGTTCCCCATTTGGAGGCATTTATATATAAGGAATCATTAGATATATTTTGAATTCCATTGATGTCCCAGTATAAATGGTTAGAGAAGGAAACTATAGTGTCCTTATCAGTAGTTGCATGATATCTGATGGTGAATTGATTCTTACCATCGATGAATTCATAAGTGATTTTTGTTTCTAGATTTCCGGGATATCCATTTTCACCATCTTTATCAGTAAGAGTGAATTCTACTAAAGTTTTACCATTAGCGTTAATAATAGAATAATCGAAAATTTTGAATGACATGGAATTCATTTTTCCACCATGGATACAGAATCCTTGTTGCTGTTCTATCAAATGATAATTCTTACCATTGATAGTTATATCGCAGGGAATACGTCCAGCAGTTCTAGCCAAGGTCTTTCCGTTGAATTGAGTATCTTCTGGGTACATCTCTCTCTTAGGAGCGAGATTAATCAAATTCCCATCCCAAAGTACTTCCCAAACACCGGCACCAATCGAAGAAAGAATAACAGTCAACCTTCCGTTTTCAACTTTTATGTAGTCAGTCTTCTCGTCATGCATAATACTTGTTTTTATCATGTCTTTATCCTCAGTTCTTTAATAGTTTAGTCTTTTTTCTCTTATCTTTAAATAACAATAAAAGATAAAATAATAAATACTAATTTTTATATTTAAAAAGCCTAGCAAGAGCTAGGCTAACTATCAAAATAAATTGAATAAAGCTATATAAGGCTTTGCACCCATATTGAAATAGATTATGTACAAAACAATCAGAGTTACTATCCAAAGGAAAAATAAAGTAATTCCAATCCAACACAATATTCTTGTATATTTTCCACTTTTTTTATTGAATAGTCCATAAAATCCAAATACAAGTCCAAGTAATCCACCTAAAGCACCGAATACTAACGATAATACACCGAAAACAATATTATCATTTGGATTAGTTGAATTTGATTTTCTCGATGAGTTTTCTTGTATTTCATGGATATTCATTGGACTTCCACATCTGGGACAATAATTGCAATTGACATTCATCATCGAAGCACAAAAAGGGCATTGCTTCTTTGTATTGCTATCATTTTGATTGTTAGAGTTATAAATTTCCATATAATCACCCCCCCCTTTAATAAGCTCTAATTATATACATTAGGATAATTCTTTAGTGCCTGTATAAAGTTGGTAATAAACACCTTTTTCCTCTAATAATTGGTTGTGTGTTCCTCTTTCAATAATCCTTCCGTGATCTAAGACCATGATGACATTAGAATTCATAATAGTCGAAAGTCTATGTGCGATAGCAAAGACGGTTCTTCCTTCCATTAATTTGTCCATTCCTTTGGTGACGATAGCTTCGGTCATGGTATCGATTGAAGAAGTTGCTTCGTCTAATATTAGGACAGGAGGGTCTGATACAGCGACTCTAGCAATTGATAGAAGCTGGCATTGACCTTGTGACAAAGATGAGCCATCACCTTCAATGAAGGTATTGTATCCGTTAGGAAGCATTCTAATAAAGCCATCTGCGTTAGCAAGTTTTGCGGCTTCAATACATTCTTCATCAGTTGCATCCAATCTACCATAACGAATGTTATCCATTATTGTTCCACTGAATAATGATGTGTCTTGAAGAACAACACCTAATGATCTTCTCAAATCTTTTTTCTTAATCTTATTGATGTTGATATCGTCGAATCTAATCTTCCCATCCTCTATATCATAGAATCTATTCAACAAGTTGGTAATAGTTGTTTTACCAGCACCAGTGCTACCAACAAAGGCAATCTTTTGACCAGGTTTAGCATATAAATCTATATCGTGTAATATTATTTTTCCAGGAGTATAACTAAAGTCGACATCAAACATTTTAATGTCACCTTTAACAGGAACGTATGTGGTTGAGTTATCGGCTTTGTGAGGATGTTTCCATGCCCAGTCTGAATGAATAGAAGCATGTTCTTCTTCGACAAAATTATTGCCGTCCCAATGGCCTTGTACTAATTCGACATATCCATCGTCGGCTTCGACCTTTTCATCCAACATTTTGTAGACTCTTGAAGCACCAGCTTTTGCTTGTGCGATGAATCCAAATTGTTGACCGATGGTGTTTACCAATCCTATAGCTTGTTGTACTAAAGGATCAAATCCTAAGGTTATTCCTAAAGTCATAGTTCCTAATCCGAATTGGAATCCATAGTTTTGAGTGTTGAAAGCAAAACATATGATTCCAACGATGATTGTTATGACATATACGATATAACCGACATTGATGATGACAGGACCTATAGCACCGGCAATCCAGTTTGCTTGATAAGATGAATTCATTAAGTTTTTGTTTCTTTTATCAAATTCATTTTTAGCTTTTTCTTCGTGGTTAAAAGACTTAACAACTTTTAATCCACCCATCATTTCTTCGATTAAACCTTCTTGTTCTCCAATTGATTTTTGCTGATCATCAAAGTATTTTTCGGCTTTCTTACCCATCATTGAAGAAGCTATAAACATTCCTATGACACCAACGATAAAGATGATTGTCAAATAGACAGAGAACATCAACATCATTACAAATAGAGTGATGAATGTTAGCAAGGATGAAAACAAAGTCTGAGTTGTTTGTATTGTGAATTGACGTATCGTATCGACATCATTAGTGTAGATGGACATGATTTCACCCTTTTGGTGTTGATCGAAGTATCTAACAGGCAAATCTTCCATATGCGAGAATATTTTGCATCTAGTCTTATGCATGAAATCTTGGCCTATGTATGCCAAGGCTATGGCATATGTACCCATAGCTAAGTTTCCTAATGTATAGGATATAGCCATGAATATCAAACAAGGATACAAGGTGCCTTCAGCAAATGACTTAAATACGTCTTCCGACACAGCGACATCACCTGTAGAATGAATATTCTCTAATCCATCAATAACTTTTTGTATTGCTATTGGTGCTGTAACAGAAGCAATTGCGGATATGATGATACAAATGATGGATAAGGCAAATAACCATGGATGTAGTTTAGCCATCTCTTTGATCAAAGAGAGAAGGACATTACGTTTCTTTTTCTGATTCATAACTGTTCCTCCTTTACACCTTGAAGATCGCAGACGTTTTTAAAGATGTTATTGTTATGATAAAGGTCTTTAGCAGTTCCTTCACCATCTATTCTTCCATTGTCTAAAACAATGATTTTATCAGCGTGTAGAACAGAAGAGATACGTTGAGCGATAATGATTTTTGTAACTCCAGGTAGGGTTTCTTTAAGGCCTTCTCTAATCTTTTCATCTGTTTTTGTATCCACTGCTGAAGTAGAGTCGTCAAATATCAAGACCTTAGGTTTCTTGATAAGAGCTCTTGCTATACAAAGTCTTTGCTTTTGACCACCAGAGAAGTTAGCACCACCCTGGTCTACTTTGGATTGATATTTATCAGGCATTTGCTGAATGAATTCATCAGCTTGTGATATCTCACATACTTTTTGAATTTCTTCGTCGGTTGCATCTTCTTTTCCCCATCTAATGTTTTCAGCTATTGTTCCTGAGAACAACACGTTCTTTTGAAGAACCATTGAAACTTCGTCACGCAATGCTTTTTTATCGTAGCTCTTAACATTTGTTTCTCCAACTAATATCTCGCCTTCACTGGTATCATAGAAACGCGGAATTAAGTTGACTAATGTGGATTTAGCAGAACCTGTTCCACCTATGATTCCAACCGTCTCTCCACTATTGATTTTGAGATTTATATTTTTTAAGACTTCATCTCCATTACCATCTTTATATTTAAATGAGACATTTCTAAATTCAATCGATCCATTTTTTATTTCTTTTAGAGCGTTAGGGTTGTTCTCGATTGTGGATTTCTCAACCAACACTTCATACACTCTCTTCATAGAGGCTAAACTCATGGCGACCATGACCATAATAGTAGCTAGCATCATAAGGGCAAATAAGACCCAAATAGCATAGTTTGTAAGGATTGAAAAATATCCAACTTTTATTTGACCTCTAAGAATTGCAAATGTCCCAAAGGCTACTACTAAAGCCATAGAAAAGTTTATTGAAAGATTCATCAAAGGATTGGATAAAGCACCTGAGATTTCTCCTTTGGTCAATATCTTTCTAATATCTTCAGAAGCATTGTTGAATTTTTGCTTCTCGAAATCTTCTCTAGAATAAGTCTTTACTGTTCTAATTCCTAAAACGTTCTCTTCGACAGCTTTGTTCAAATTGTCATATTTCATAAAAGCTTTAGAGAAGAATTTCAAAGCTAAGACTATCAAGACTACAGTTATGACCGCAACCATAGGAAGGGTAACTGCATAGATCCAAGACACTGGTGCAGCTACAACAATAGAAGCGATTATGGAATAGATAAAGTATATCGGCGATATCATTCCGTTTCTTAGAATCATCATATAAGCCTGCATGATGTTGGTCACATCCGTAGTTTGTCTTGTCACCAATGAAGCTTTTGAAAATTGATCAATGTTCTCAAATGAGAAGTCTTGAGTTTTATAGAATAAATCTTGTCTTAAATTGGCAGCAAATCCAGCAGCAGCTTTAGATGATTTCTTCATTCCCCATAAGGATGTTCCAAATGAGAAAAAAGCTAAAACAACTAGCAATACTGCATACATTACAACATGGCACACAATTGTCTGTGTATCATTTCCACCATTTGTTTGGAAGTCGTTCATCTCATTGATCATAAATCCCATCAATAAAGGAATAGTACAATCAGAGCAAGCTTGTAGTCCAAAGGCTACAAAACTTAAAATTGAGCTTTTCTTATATTCTCGAACGCTTTTAAGGAGCATTTTAAAGATTCGAACATAAGAAACTCTTTGTGTTTCTTTTCTTTCTCTCATATATTTACCTCAAAAAGCTATTTATCTTTAGTAATCTAACATATGTATTTTAATTGACTAGTCTTATATTTCGGTATATTTTTAATCGAACATAAAAGCGATAACAAAAAGCCATCTCGTACACATGTACTGCACCCCTCTCACTGGACCAAGGAGCAATAGCAATGATGGATGGATTCC
>ERZ780043.67-NODE-67-length-24557-cov-7.46196_pt1 | contig 24557 bp, 23 predicted proteins | sample MGYA00511850_ERZ780043 | MGnify/ENA primary metagenome ERZ780043 (study PRJEB29588, sample SAMEA2161608) | human gut metagenome | biome: human gut; feature: human-associated habitat; material: faeces | place: Denmark | collected 2008/2010 ... | reverse complement strand
AAATGGCCGCATAAGAGAGCCCCCAAAATGAAGCAGGTTATTTTTTAACATTTACTTAAGTTGCTTACGTGAAGTTATCATAATAAAAAATCTTAATACACGATATTCTGCTTCTTATTAATATTATTGCTTTAAATTTAAGCGAAACAGTAAAAATGCCATCCAATTTCCGAGTCTGAACTTTCAACACCACACTCTTCAATCTTTTCAGTTTCCAGAGACATGGATTTAGTTTTCACCCCAGAATTACATTTCACATGTCAGATTCAGGATTAGGCCGTCACTTTAGCTCTACCATTTCAAAAGCAGACCCATATTTATCATGTAAATGACAAAGAAGACACACAAAATTTCTTTCTGCTTTATCCTGCACTAGAAACGACTGAGATTGTAGCGTATTCTTTCTGTGTTATGTTCTCCGTGCAACAGTAGCTACTTAGATGCGACCGGATGATCCCATCTAGCTAACAGAACAATTAGCATATAAAAATACCAATAAGTAAGCCTGCCATATGTAAATGGCTCCAAAGTCATTGAACATATAAGAATAAAGGCTAATAGTGAGATTACGATTGGACGCTTAGATGGACTATTTGCGACTAACTTCAATGGATATGCTACTATGCAAAAAAAGAGGATTAGACCTACGACTCCATAATCTACAAGAAACGCCAAGTAATCATTATGGAAACCAAAACCTCCAGGTATAGCCAAATAGAAACCTTTTGAGTAACCTATGCCAAATAGCTTTTCAAAAGTATCTCCATTCATATATCCTTGCATCTTCGCCCCCCAAATTATGGTTCTGCCGTTACCTGTGATGTCTTCATCCATTAAACGCTCTGTTAAGACATCAAAGGCTCCGAGAGAATACATAGCAATAACTCCTAAAGCTACAAGTAATGCTATTCCTATTTTCTTTTTGAGTTTTACTTTAGAAAACACAGTTACAACCACAATAGCCACACTCATAGACAGAAAGGCTCCTCGAGAAGCATTCATAACTAATAAGAGCATACCTAAGGTAACGGTTATAATTGCTATTTTATTAAAATATCTGTTTGGCGCAAGTTTATTTACAACTACATTATAAGCTAAAACCACCCCCATACCACATACATTTCCAAAATAATTTGGATCAACCCATGATCGTCTTCCTGTTTCTGATACTTCTACAGCAGAACTTTGCCCATATATAAAAAAGAACAAGCTGAGTATAACCGTTATAATTATGAATGTGAGCGTATAATTATCCTTTTCGTAACCGTTTTTACTTACAAAAAAGAAAGACAACAGTACAATAAGAAGACTATAATCTATATCTACAAGTTCCTCACCACGAATGAAATCTATGAAACAAACATATATACAAAAAACAACAAATATTATGGGAGGTCTTTGACAAGATTTTAGTCTTGAAAATACAAGAAACAGGCTCACTGCAACAATCAAAAGATATATCCACTTCTCAGTGGGCATATATGAGCAGGAAATACCATAAGTACCCAAAGCCGTGAAGCATGCAAGTACAGGAACTAGCATATTGGGAGCTTTTAATATCGCTGGAAGTACAAGGGCTAATAAGTAGACTAATCGCAATGGCATAGGAGGAGCCGACGTAGGGCTAACCCAAGAGCATAGTACGATTAGCATGAAAAAATAATATATATATAATCGCCTATATAATCGCCTTTCAGACATATAACTAATTGTTTATAACGTTATCTATTTGATTCTGTATTTTATTATTATTAAATACCTCTAAGATAGTCGGTTTGAAAGAATATTTCTTATTATAAATATTCCCTATAACTTCTGCCATCTGATTAATTGGACAAATCATTCCGTCTTTTCCTTCTTTAATAAATTCATATGCTGCCCCATAATCGTTTGCTAAAACTGGTAAATTAAGTATCTTAGCCTCATTGAAGATCATTGGACAAGCTTCGGAATACGATGTCGAAATCAAGAGATTTGCAGCCTTAAAATAAGGATATGGATTGGCCTTATTGCCTAAACATATCACACAATCATCAATTTTATTATTCATAATAGCTTGGTGTAATTTATTTGCAGCTTCTGGCTCATTAATTCCACCAATGATGTACCATTTAAATAAATATCCTTTTGATTTAAGTTTTAATGCTATTTCAGGGATTAGATGAAACTGCTTAACTTCAGAGATTCTGCCTACTGAGATTATTGTAAACTTATCTGTTGTGAATCTATTATCATCAATACCCTTTTCAGCTTTCGCTAAAATTGCATCTGTATCCATAATATTATATATGGTGACAACCCGTTCTGTCAACTGTGGTAATAGTTGGCAAAATGTATTTTTTGTGTAATTAGATACTGTTACGATCTTTGAATACTTTGAAAAAATAGCCATTTCTTCATGTTTATTTGTAAAAATACGTGAGTAGTCACAATGAATCCATGCCACTTTATTAGGGTTTCTGAACTTAGAGACAAATTGCAAAGAAACACTCTCTTGGAATGAAATTACACAGTCATACTCTAATTTTTCTATCTTGCGTATAGTTGAAGATTCTATATTTTCAACAATTGTCTTTCCCAATTTGGGTATTCTAAATAGAATTTTATAACATGACAAGACTATTTTCTTCCAGCCTTTTGCATTAAATACGTAAGAGTAAACTTTCGACATCCAATAATTACAACCGATGTCGTATTTGGCTATAGTAGGATCCAAAAATTCACCATAACCATTCATAATGAATATGTTAACGCTATAGCGGTTTACGAAAGTTGAGTTTAGAAGTGCTATCAAGGATGTTAATATACCTCCAGTTCCGCAACCAGGTACAACTATTAATACTTTTTTCATATAGAATTATGTATAAACATATGGTATCTTTCTTGCTCGTTCTTTAAAACCGCATTTACATGTGTATAGTCTATAGGTTTAAGAAGCGAATCCTTTCTATTATCAAAATCTTCAATACTTTCAATATATCTATCTTCAAGAGATAGCAGCTTTAGCAACGAACGAAGTCTTGTAAATTTTTTTTCAGATGCACAAAACACAAAGAATTGTTTGTTGAATATAAGACTAAGAGCTAATCCATGAAAAGAATCAGTAATGATAAAATCGGAATTTTTAACACGAGTCAACCAATGTCTTGGACCATTCTGTAATCTACTAGTAATAGTAGTATGCTTGAAAAGTGGTAAACCTAATGTATTGGCAATATAATTTGCTTTTTCTTTAGCCTCTGCATCTTCTAAAAGCAGGAAAGGAAAAACTTGATGTAGTGGCTTATGATTAAGAACTAAATTTTCAAATTGTCCATATCCAAGGGTAGGGTCTGGAAGATTTATTGCTTTAAGTCCAAATACATTGTTTAATATATTAACGCCTGTTGACTCACGAACTGATATAGCGCTGAATTGCGAAAGGAGATTCTTGATCTCTTCAGTATATTCATTACTTTCTTCCCATTTTTCTTTACCAAAACTCGAAGACAAAGCAACCTTTCTAGTTCCGCAAACAAAATCAAGATAAAAAGCATTACCAAAACACCCTGTAATGTCACGATTCCATACTTGATCACTTCCCACTACTGTAACATCGGCATTTGGAAGTAAGATATCTCGTATTGAATAAGCCTTATTAGTAAGTTTAGAGAAATACTTTTTTTTAAACAACCAAAATTGAAACTCTCGAATACAATCCTTCCAATATTGAATTGTCCGCCAACTCCCTTTCTGCACAGGGCTAATTAAATTTATCACACAGACGCTATGACCAGCATCCTCAAGCATTTTACATGTTGCATATGTCTGCATTACTGCACCATAACATTTTCCATAATGTATTGTAAGAAGATTTACTTTTGCCATTATCTTATAATCTCTATTTCCAATTTATCTGTTTTATAAACTTTCCTCATGAACTCTAAATACAAAGGAAACACAGCATCAGCCCCATCATCAATCCAACGAAAAATTATTGGGTTTTTCGAACTGATGTATGGTGCAATTATTCTATAACCAGAAAGTAAACATATTAGATTTTTTCTTTGGTTACATTGAGCTTCTTCTGTTTTTATAAATGGTTTAACTAAGATTCCATTTATAAAAAGAGCTATTCTTAACCACAATGGCATATTCCCGTTTATAAAGCATCGGTTAACAGTACAACCAAGATTATTGGCATGTCCTTCCAAACGTATTTCCCGATCTTTATCATTAGCCTCTGCAATTTGTTGTAATTTATTAGCATCTCCAATTTCTGCTTTAAGAATAGCCGATATAATTGTTCCTTCGACCACACGTTTCTTAAATACAGACATACGGAATTTAAAGTCAAAGTCTTGCGGAAAGAAAGTTCTAACAGTGCCATCTTTCATGATGACTTTCGCACTCACAAGTAATTGTGAAATACTATTTTCACGACATGAACTATTATTAACAATTGCGGCTCCAATTGTACCTGGAAGTCCCGTAAGGTACTCAAATCCTTTAACTCCCTGTTTTATCATTTGCTTAGAGAGGCTTATAACTCCAACACCAGATTCACAGTACAGCATGCCATTTTCAAGCGAATAATTCCTACATTTTGAAGTTGATACCACAACAGAAATATCGCAAGAATTTAAAATATAGAGATTAGAAGTGTGACCTATCAATTGAAACTCAATGTTTTTGGAATATAGGAACGAGACAACTTTTTCTAATTCTTCTGCATTAACAGGGGTAATAAAAAGTTCTGCAATACCACCTCTATGAATCCATGTTCTTTTCTTAAGATTTACGTTAGTCTCATATGAGATAGATAGTAAATTTAAGTAGTTTGTCAAATTTTCGTTTATCATACTCTCTTCCGCTTAATAAAACTTAAAGCCATTTCTTTTTCCGACTTATCAAGAACAAGAAAATAAGACGCCACTATTGAAGTAACAACACTGACACATCCAGTTACTATCAATCGTAAAAAGGATGCAGGAAGTAGTGTTGATATAAGATATGGTGGTATTGGAACCAAAATCGAAAAAAAAGCACATGGAAGTATTACTTTCATACAATATTCTGTTAAACTATACACATATACTCTTTTTAGAAGAACATTGCAGACATACTGATTTATAATAGTTATAAAAAGACTCACCCAATAAACGGAAACAGGGTCAAAGCCATACTTCAAAAACAACCATGATACGGGTAATATGGCACATACTATAAAACTGGTTCCAATCTGATAGGACCTCATCTTACCAGTCGCATGCACTACTTGGGAAACTGGAGTATTTAGGCTGCTAATGACCATGTTCACAAGCACTAGTATCGTAAATTGGATGGTGTAGTCCGGAATATAATTTCCAAGCCACAAATAAAGAATATATTTAATTTCAATTATAACTGGTATGGACAACATTGCCAAAAGTATAAAAGAAACTTTAGACAAACTATAAAAAAGTTTTAAAACCCGACAATTATCTCCGGCAGCGTATGCTTGCACCAACTGAGGGCGAAATGCAATAACGATATTTGCTTGAAAACCTTGTAATGCACTCATAACCATTGCAGAAATTCCTCTTGCAGCATTCACGATAGGGCCAAAGAAAACATTTAGAAGCATGTTCAGTCCTTGTCCTTTTACCATATATGCAAAAGAGCCAAAAACATTCCATCCAGAAAAAGAAAGCATCGACTCAAATAATCGTCTTCTGATCTTAAAATCCGTTTTCAATTCATGAAACTGACGCTTCGCATATCCATAATATAAAAAGAAACATATAAAAGAAACCAGCAGGTTTAAGGCACCATAAAGTATTAGTTTATCGGTTGTTGCATATTTGACCGCATAAGCTATCCCTAGTTTTGCCAATACATCAAAAATACTCAAGTATGCATAATAATCCATGCGTTCATAGGCCATAATAGCTGCACTATATGGTATCTGTAGAACAAGAAGAACTAAAGAAAAGACTGAAAAATGAAAAACCCATAGTGCTGCGAAAAATCGTTCATCAGGTATGACCATCTGAGCATGGATGTACCATAAACCGAATGTCTCAAGTAGCAATAATAAAATAACAGACAATATTCCTTGAATTTGAAGAGCAGTATTATATACGTCGGTTATGCTATACTCATTCTTTTTTCCGAGCGAAAAATTGTAGAATCTCTGTACCCCATTAGACATTGAGGTATTGAGAAAAGCAAACATTGTAACGAAGCCACTCACAACATTATTAATACCATAATCCTCAACACCAAGAGCCTGAAGAACCACTCTGGTTGTAAAGAGTGATACTACAAGTACTAGCCCCATTCTCAAATATAAATATAGGGTATTTTTAGCTATTCGCTTGTTATTTGTTGATATATAAGACATTTATATGTTAGTGGTTAGATTCGAACTCGCTTCGTTTTTCATTAATTAAAGGGCTCACCAGCAAAGTACGCGTCCACTTTTCCGCAAGCTGATGCTTGCCGCTGATTTTCAGCGATTTCCTTAAACTTATTTTTTTCGATTATTTTGATTTTTCTGCTATGCGGGCAGATAACAAGGCAGGCAGTTCGTCAGGTCGCCGCCGTCCCTTGCAGAACGAAGACGTTCCAAAAGGGATCTCAGATAATCTTCCACGTTCCGCCTCACCATCTTGCAGCTCTCGATCACCGAGTACATGAACGCGTTGTGCCTGGCCGACCTCTCGCTTCCGATGTTCCCGGCGTTCTTCAGGTTCATCTTTATCCGACGCATCATCTGCTCGCTGAGGTTGTTCGACAGTTCCACGTCGCCACACTCCAGAACCCTCTTCATCGCCGGCCATTCCCCTCTCGCATATTTAAGGGCCTTTTTCAGCAGTTCTCCGCAGCCCACGAAGTCCGACTTACGGAACACCTCCAAACGCTCCTCTATTCTCCTCATTATGTCCACTGTGCTCCCGTCGCCTGAAGCCCTTTCGGCATCCTTCGCCTTTTGGCTCTCCACGTCAACATAGTCCTTCTTTTCGGATTCACGGTTCTCTCCGCGGCCGGATGGGGCATCGTCATCCCTGCCTCGGCCGGCGTTACGCTCTGATTTACGCACGAAGTTCCTGCCGCTGAACACGTAGACGCTCTTCGCGGTGTTCGGATTAAGCCTCATCTCATCGCAGACGATACCGCTCAGGCCGGATATTCCCTTGCGCAGGTCCACCTTCTCCCGATACAGGTAGAAGGAATATTCACTTGACATCGTCACCATGGCGCCACTATCCAAGCATCTTCCTGATCATGCCGAACAGATCGCTGATGTCGCCCTAGCACTGCGACAGCTCCATACCGCTCGTGAACCGGACACGCACATCGCGGATGCCGAGGGTCTTCTCCGGCCCGCCGCCGTCAACGACAAGCGGGATGAACCCGCCCGACAGCTGGTGCTCGTCGGCCTCCTTGAGGACGCTGTATTCCTTCTGGCCCCTGCGTGATTATTGCATGAACTTCTCATAGTCATACCCCTCCTCCTCGCAGAACTTCTTCATCGAGCGGCCACAGCCGTTCTGGTTGTAGTGCTTGAGCGCGAACGCGTAGTTGATTGTTGGTTCTTCCTTCATCTTTGGCTCCGTTTTTTTTGATTTGAGACAAAGATGCGCAGACTTGTTCAGAACTCAATGCGGAAATGTGGAGGCGTACGCTTCATCCTTGTGCTGCCCCTGCACAACAGACTCTCCACGCTGGAGTCTGCGAGGACCTTTGACTTCAAGGCCGCGCTTGAGCACAATAGCATCGCTGACGTCAAGGCATGGGAGCGCAAAACGCTTCCAGAGAACCTCGCCGCCAAACGTGGCCGGATACTGAGACGAGCAAGCTGAAATCATGGTCAAAAATTACAAACACTTAACACCCTAATTAATTACTCGTTTCATTGTTATTAAAATCAAAGTTTGTGATAAAAGTTATATTCATTAAAATGTATTAAACTCATTCTTTTATCTTCCGCATTGTTTTTTAATGTCATTCTTAAGTTTATCAAAACAACGAGCTTCCTTTTCAGAATATTCACCGCGAAATATCTGATTTTCTATCTCTGTGTAGGATTTTTTATCTTTGAATAAATACACTAATTGCTTTATATGTCCAGGAGCGAAATCCTGATACAAATCATGCAACTTCAAAGCAATTTGCTTATGGTAGTTGTAACGTTCATCCAACCTAAACTCACTTATAATCTCTTGATATCGGTTATTTTGAGGAACAAAATTCAAAATAAAATCATCAGGATGCTCTTGCATTCTCAAAGTAGATACATTTGTGTCGTGTTTTATCTGAATACTAATCTCATTCGCAAATCTATAATCAGTGCTCGTCGGTGATAAAGCCAGTAATTTCTTCCTGTCTACCCCACCTATCATATCAGCACCTTTTAGTTTTTCATTACATACAGAACAACTTGGAACAAAGTTATATAATGACAATCCTACCAAAGGGCACTGGCTTTTGGGAAGGAAATGATCCAAATCAAAATGATTTCTTCTCATATTCGTCAATGTCTCGCTCTTCCTTGGATTCATGTTCTTGAAGAAACGATAGTTGTCAAAATTAGTGACGGCCGTTGCTTCTGTTTTCCCATGACAGAGTTTGTATATGTCATCTATGATTTTATCCGTATATGGTTTGCCAGAAGGTTTCCGTACATATCTCATTAATGTAATTTTATCTGCATTTACTAGAAACTTGGCAACATCATCATATAACGAAGAAAACCCATAGGTATTTATATAGCTTATCTCACAATAATAGCATACTGAGATGCCTAATTCCTCAGAATGCTTCATGAAGAACTCTGCAATCTTAGGCTGATAAGCTCTTACTATTTTATTTTCCTCTCCAGAGTAGTGGAACAGCTGTTTCAACTTATTATGCAAATCATCATACACCTTATGTACTTTAGTGCCCTGAATTTGTATGTAATCCAAGTACATATCTACCAGTTGCGGGTATGTTTTCACAAAAATGTCTGCTATGCTATCAGGATATAAGATATCAGAATTGGCAGCAACGCTATAATGACGAAGCAGATTTCTGGCTTGATGCCAATTATGTTGCATATGTCTAATGTCAGCTCGAAACAAATTTTTGTATTCCGTAAGCAGCACTCTCATCCTATTAACTTCAGGATACTCAATCTTCCTCATACGTTTCTTCCCCTAATTCTTCCTTAATTTCAGATAAACGTTGTTTTAACCTTTCATATTCCTGCTTGAGAACATTCTTATTTTTAATTCTTGTCATGATAGCCTCTAACATATCATCCAACGACTTTCGCAAATAGTTTTCACCGATGAGGGTAACCACATGTCTATAATAGTCCAATCTTTCAGTAAAAGAATTTTCTTCTTTAAAAGTAAGATTCTCTTTATTGTATATTTCAATAATTTGTTTGACAGAAGAGTATGCGGCCTCGCCAATAGGGTTCTGAATAAAAAATTGGTTATATAAAAGGTCATGTACATTCGCAGCAAAGGTCTGATTATCTTTTGTTTCGACATTTCCTTCCTTTAGGTAAAGAATCCTGCTCTTGGGAACATCAGATAGTACAAAAGGAGAATGAGTCACAACTATGATATTCACAGTTCTGATTTTGGTGTTGTTAATATGACACCATGAAAGCATCTTAATCACATTGGCTATCATTGTGCGTTGCATCTCGGGATGATAATACAATTCTGCTTCATCCAACACAAGGTTTACGTGATGATAGGCTTTTCTATTACTATCCTCTCTGATACTCTCGATGTTTTTAATATGGTAAAGCAAGTAACTGGCACTTTGAAGTATCTGTTTCTCTCCACTACTCATCTTGCTCATTAAGATACCATTATCCATGGTTTTATCGAGTTTTTCACCCTTCGGCAAAAGATACAATTTCCATTGGAAAAATGCAGGAGGGAGAATCTCATAGACCTCATCATATGTCTCAAAGCGTTTCTTCTGTCTTCCTTCAGACACTGTTTTATTTGTAATGCTCAAATTCTCTTCTATAAAGGTATCGGCAGAGATCTTCACGACAGATTCCAAATATGTGTCAGAGTCTACTGGGGCAATGACTGCTTTAATAACGCCTCGTTTCAAGAACTCAAGGACTTGACGTATTTTGAGAGTTATGTGTGTGTGCTCTTGTTCGGACAGAATAGCATCAACCACCTTCACATAACATCCTCTTGTTGGTTTTAGAACACGCATAAACCGACTATCTTCGTCCTTAAATTCTCTCCGTATTTTCTTTTCCCTATTCTTCTTGACAGATTTGACTTCTTCACGGGTAAGTGGCCGCAAGCCAAACAGCACGCCAAAAGAAGTATAGTTAAAGCAGATCTTTGTCGTTTTATAAGCAAGATAAGTAACTAACGTGGATTGAACCTCTTTATCTTGTTGTCTCCAACTTTTTACTTCACGATCTAAGCGTTTGGACCATGCCTTTGAAAAGCCTTCATAAATACCGTTATGCAATTTTCTATTTAATGGTAAACGTTCTTCACACAACCAAGAAAGTTTTTGGGAGTACCATGCCAAACTCTTCTCGTCAAACCTATACTCTAAATAAGCAGGTCGGTATTTGTCCACAAAGTACTTTCCCTGTGACCAAAAGAGTATACTTAATGTAGCCAAACGTTGCTCAGCAAGATCTTTTTCGTTTTTTATGTCTATGTTTCCATGTTCGTCTCTATATGGAACGACTACCATCGGAGCGAGATAACCATCATTCTTGTGCAGCAATCCTCTTACCCATTTACCATCTACACCATCCTCTCCTTCTGGTTTAAAGAGTGTAATGGAAGAATAATCTTCTTGACAGAAAGAATGAATACTGTAGTTTGTGCATATTGTGTAAAAGAAGCCCGCAAGCAGTTTCTTTCGCTTGCTTACAGACAATGTTTTTTCATCGAAGTTTTCGTTATCAATTCTAGAATAATCGTTTTTTGATTTATAATGGTAAGTTATATTTCCATAACTATAGTCAATAGAGCCAAGGTAGCCATCAGTCTCAAAATACAGCGATGCCGAAAAACCATTAGCCTCGCTAAGCTCTCGCCCAGACTGACTCATTGCCTTCTCTTGCGCAGTCTGTTTCTTATCCAACAATATGCAAGAAAAGTTGTTAATAATGCGGAACATTAGTTCCAGCAAAGTTGTCTTACCAGATCCATTTTGCCCAACAATGCTCGATACCGAAATACGCAAATTTTTAGGCAGTGCCTCATCGCTTGAGGACTTATAGATTTCTGACAACAGGTTATCATATTCATCATTCCTCCATGAGCAACAATTATCGCCAATCGGTTCTTCATAATCCCCAAACGGATACCATCCTCCTGGTTTTAGATTCTTGATCACAGAACTAGAACCATCTTTCACCTTTATTCCTATTATCCGCATGATTGTCAATTATTTTCAGTCAAATGCATACAAGCTATTATTTCAATTAGCCTCCACTATATTATCCTTTGCCAAACTATCATAATACAACTTGGTCAAGTCCGAAGTCAAAAAGTCGTCATTCAACATTTTAACCAATAGATTTTTAGACACTTTTGTGTCTAAAATAAATTGAGAATTGTCTTCGGTATATTTCATCTTTCCTTTCAAGGCTGGATGTGTCTTGGAAAACGCTATAATGCTTGCATTTGGAATATGATTTAACAAAACGGGAGAATGCTGCGCAACTTTTGTGAGTTTACGAGCAAATGACATATCTGACATCAACTCTCTCAAAGCCTCAATATTATTAACAATTCCAATATCACCAATTGCGGCCAAACCACATTCTGCTTCGCGTTTGATTATTTCGTGGAAACCAAAAGTTTTCTCTAAAATATTCAAATCTAAGACAATAAACGTATTCTCAACATATAGAATCTGAGCACTACAACTAATTCGCAGCATTTTATCCTCAAACCTCTCAAAACGTTGATGTGCTTTCCATAACAGATATCCTCCTCTACCAATTATTTCAATAGCACTAATTGTTTTATAAAGGCATACATGATGTTCATTATCACCTAAAACAATCACTAAAGCTTTTATCTCAGATAAATCCTCATTTCTAAAATCAAAATTATTCACATGGTTGTTCTCTATTTCCGAAAGAGAATCTAACTCTTGTGGTCTATCAAGTAAATCATATTCATAAAAACAATTCTTTCTTTCATCAGCATCTGACAATGGGATCACCAAAAAATCATCTTTATTGATAACACTCTCAACAAGGAAATTGGAAAACATATCACCTATTGGTGCAAGATCATCATTTCTCACATCCAAAGACATGAGTCGACCATCAAAAAGCAACGCAAACAACATGGTTTGCAATTCTCCTTGTGGATGCACAAGGAAATCAAGCAACTGATTAAGATCTTGTTTGTTCATGGTTATATAGTTTTATATGCATAATAAACATCTTCACCGAGTTCAATATATCTTATATTGTCGCCAACAGAAAGGATACATCTTGATATGATAATAACACCCGTATGATCTTCTCCGTTTCTCATATGACAAGACACCTTATACAATTTGTACCCTAACAATGATAACGTTGGATTTGCATAAAAGATGTTCGTTTTAAGAAATATTACTCCAATTGCAATCAACATAATAAGAAGAGCAATCATATTACGAACAGAATTAACACCGATGAATGCTAAAGGAATAATATAAGTCGAAATAAAAGTCTGAGGTTCATATCCAATATCTTCAATCTTTATGATTTTGACAGACAAATGTCTCGTACCTTTAATCTCAAAACAGAAAAAATCAATAAATGAAACGAAACCAACAAATAATGCGATGCCACAAACTATCGGCACAATAATTCCAATAATATCAGTTTCATCAGAGACCCCATCAGAGGATGGAACTCCAATAGTCAAAACAATCAGTACAATAAACAATAGACTGAGAGACTGTATATATAGTCCTATTTTTCTCAACATATTGTGTTAGTGGTCAATTTTTGGACTCAGCTCAAAGTCAGAGACATAGCGTCCGCTCGACCCGTCGCCAGGCCAATTTTTGTCCGTTTTTGGTATTACTTGTTGATTATTTTTTTACTTTTTCTACGCTGGTGACAGCCTCAGGTGCCCAAGATGCTTCCTGCCGCCTGTCACCACGTCCTCGAAGAAGTCTCCGAGGAAACGCCACACCGACACCCCCGCTAGCTTTACCGTGCTCACCACGCTCAAATAGACCGAGGCCATCTCCGCGCCCTCGTCACTGCCGTAGTGCTGGATCACTTTCCGCAATGCCGTGAACGGTCTCACCTGACGTTCCGCAAGATTGTTGTCTATCTGGTATCGCCCGTCCTTGCGATAGAGAAAAAGGGCATCCGGACAATCATCTATTGTTTAAGTTTCTCACGACAAACCTCATCGGCCAGATATTGGTCGCTGCGGCAGTGCAGATCGGCAACACCATCTTGTATCAAGAGGAACACTTCTGAACCATAGAATCGTTCCATCGCTTGGTCAAGAGTGATGTTTGACTTAGTGGCAATCAGTGAAATTATTCTTGCGTACTTTGCCTGAAGCACGATTTGTTTACTTGCGTCAATCATCTGATCTCCTCACTTGAAATGTATGTAAGTTCCGCATCCAAAAGCTCTTGCGACCTTAGACAAATCTGAACATTGGGCGTCTCGTAAAGCAGGTTTCGCAAGGCCTCGTCTTTTGTGATCTCGCCGGAGAAGAACAGGTCTATCGTTCTGAACACTTTATCGTTTGCGATTCCACCCGTAACAATATCGTAGTCTGACTTATCTCTTCCGGCTCTGCATAACGCCACAAAATCCAACCATGAATCGTCATACGAATCGAAGTAACGTGCATTGTAATTTCGCAGGTCATCAGAAAGTTCATACTTGTTCAAGTAGGCATTCATACCTCTTAATAAAAACCGCCTGGCATATTTCCGCGCCTGCTCCTCTATAGTCGTGACATAAAAGCCCTTGCCAAAATCCAGATAGTCTCTTGAAAAAGAGACATCCGGATGGTTCACGATGCATGGAGAAGAATGGAAGACTATCATGACAGCACTCCTTTATCTTTCATGTAGGAGATGAGGTCGGACATCAAGTACTCTCGGCTGAAGGTATGAAGTATGTCATAACCTTTGACAATATAATCATCAAGAATGCCGGAACTCTTCAAACGACGATAGACATCGGGTTGAGGCAATGACAACTTCATTGACAAGCATCCGATGCAATATGTGGCAAAATCAAGTTGATCAAAATTCGTGATCATATCATCATGTTTTTCACAAAGATAATGTATTTTAAGACAATTCCAAGCATGCGATGAAAGCCTCAGGTGTCCAAGATGTTTCCTGCCGCCTGTCACCACGTCCTCGAAGAAGTCTTCGCTGCCGTACATTGGTCTCGTTTTTCCGGCTAAGGTAAGGGGATTTTCTCCGGGTCCAAAATTTGACCAATAACCATTAAGTTCCATTGCTATTGTGTTAATATATTTAAAGATCCATGTGGTCAAAATAGCCGCGTCTGCTATCAGTAATTTAGACCGAAAGACCAAAGGGGGAGCGTGTTGCCGTGAGCGAATTCAATGTCATCCTTTACGATATAGGAATCCGGAAGGTCCTCAATCTGTCTTTTTCCTTTATTCCGGCCACCGATTTCAAATGTGCGGTCACCGATGACGAAATCAGACTGACGTGAGGAAACCACATCATTCTCCACACGCATCTGGTTGTAGAAAAAAGTTTCCCTCATGTTCCCTATTTCAGCTTTCCCTCCGGACAAGACTGTCATCAGACTTGGGTTGTCAATATAGACCTTCTCCACTTTGCCCAGTCCCCTCATTCCTCCCGTATCGTCCCTAAGTTGACCTATCAGCTGAGCCTTCTCCAGCAACGCGAGATAGTCTGAGACGCTGTTTCGGCTGACTCCGATTTCAGACGCGAGGCTATCCGCATTAGGTTTATACGGAGCAAGTGTCGAGATAACAGCCAGCATCTTTTTTAGTTTTTTTGCTGTCGGTGCCTTTAGTTCGGCATACTGTGCGATGTCTGATTCTATCGTTTTTGTTATGACATTCTGCATCCTCATCGGGAAATCTCCCTCCAATGCAAATGGATAGTAGCCCTCTGCAAGGTAACGTCTGAAAAGAGGGAGAGGATGAAGCACACCGTCAATACGTGACTTGCCCGCGAGTATCTCGTCAAGTGAATACTTAGATGCGTTTATGTTGTGAAACAGTTCCAGATACTCTCTGAAGGACAAACCATACAGCGTATAAGGTAGTACCCTTCGACTGAGATCAGCGACACCGTCCATGATGTCCAGTATGGAAGATCCTGAGAAAATCACCCTCATGTCAGGATGTGTGTCATATATCTGCTTGAGTTCGCGGGACCAGTCAGAATACTTGTGAACTTCGTCTATGACGAGCAAATGGCCAGCATCCTTCGAGAACTCATCCGCAACCTCGACGAGAGAGTGAGTGCTGAAATATGTATGGTCAGCGGATATGTATAGAAACTTGCAATCCGAAGCCTGTTCCTTAAGATATTGCAGGATCATCGTGGATTTGCCGACTCCTCTTGCCCCTGTGATCGCGATCATACGGGAAGTCCAGTTCACACGTTCATAAAGATACCTGTGAAAACTGCTGGTCGTAAGTTCCAGCTGCAAACGCATGTATTCGTATAACGCCTCGTCAACCATACTCAATTAATTTTGTATATCTATGCAATACTATTGCAAAGATAGCAATTGCACTCAAAAAGTGCAAATTTTAACCATACAATGCACCCATACTGTGCACAACATGTTTTTTTTTTGTAGGCAAAGGTCAATTTTCAAGCTAAGTTCAAAGTCAATCATATACCATCAGACCCGTCACCACGTCCTCGAAGAAAGCGCCGAGGAACCGTCATGCCTCTTAAATGCCATATTCAACTTTCCAGTCCAGGGTGTTCACACCATCCTTCAGGGAAAAGTTCATACCGACCTTCACGATTTCCTTTCCCTTCATTTTAAAGGCATCGGAATAGCGTTTCGCATCAATCTGCCTCAGTGCCTCCTCTGCGCTTCCACCGAACTTCAGTTCTATCACATAGACGGTGTCCGGGGTTTCCAATGTGATGTCAATCCGGCCTTTGGACGTGTGCTGCTCCACCTGGATGTTGTAGTCTGTCAGCAAGGCGAAGATGATGTAGAGCATCTGCTGGTAATGCCCTTCGAAGTGGGTGTTGTCGCAATAGGGCACGGTCTCAAGGAAATCACTCAAAAGCCGCATGGCCCCATCCGCATCCCTGTCATTCAGACAGGCGGAAATGTCAGCTATCACGACCCTTCCTGTGTCAACCTCAGAATCCAGATAGCCCGGCAGCAGGTTGTCAAACAATCCCACCCTGATCTCCTTGTTCGGGATGTCGAGCGTGTAAACATCCAGTCTTTCGTCATAGTCCTTGATGGTGAGATAGCCGCTTTGATAAAGCAACGGAACCAATGAGGTCATACTCTCCGTCGCCACATCGAAAGTGGCCTTCTTCGCCCTTACCTTACCAAGTTGTGACGGCTTCACACCGAATTCTCTCATCTTGTGGATGAGGTAGGTCGGAGTACCCGAACCGAACCAGTAGGAGTCCATCCTTCCGTCGGCGAAACAATTGAGCAGACTGAATGGATTGAACACGTCCGGCGAAGGCCAGCAGAAATGATAGCCGTCATAATGGCTCTTCAACTCAGCTATGGTTTCCTCTCTGCCCCGTTTCAGCCTGCGGGCGAGTTCGTCTATGTCGCAGCTCATCTGAGTGAGCATCTCCTCCTCGGTGATTCCGCAGATGCCGGCATAAGGCTCGTCCATGCTGACGTTCTTGATGTTGTTCAGCTCGCTAAAGATGCTAAGCTGCGAGAACTTGGTGATGCCCGTCAGGAAAACGAAACGGAGCATCGGCTCGCAATCCTTCAGGGGTGAATAAAAGTTGCGCATAGTATTCCGCAACGCATCAAGGCGTTCCCTCTCATGAGCCACATCCAGCAAAGGTGCGTCATACTCGTCGATGAGCACGACCACCTGCTTGCCGGTCTTCTGATGCACCGTCTTTATCAAATTGATGAGCCGGACATTCGGATCGGGAGAATCACATTCAACTCCGAAACGCTTTTCATTGTCGTCCAGAATGAAAAGCAGATAGCGCTCCAGCCGCTCCTTCTCCATGTGCTTGCCACCGGCAAGGCTGAAGTGCAGTACAGGATACGCCTCCCAATCTTTCTCCAACTTCTCAATTGCAAGCCCCTCGAAGAGGTCTTTTCTTCCCTCAAAGTAACTTTGGAAAGTTGAAACAAGCAACGACTTGCCGAAACGGCGGGGACGGCTCAGGAAGAAATACGTGCCATCCGTATGACTCATACGGTAGACGTACTCCGTCTTGTCAATGTAGAACTTGTCCTCCTCGCGAATGCGCTCAAAAGTCTGTATCCCGATAGGGTATAATTTTCTTGCCATAGCCGTTGCCTTTTGAATACCTGCGTAAAAATAAAACAAATAATCGAATCCGTCAAGTTACTTTCACGCATTATGCTCTTGCTCTGCGCATGCCGTGATTCCGTATGAACCTTTAGGTGACCTACTTCCTCCAGACCATCCTGTTGACGATGCCGGTGTAGGACTGGATGATCTTGACGACCTTGGTGGAGACATTCTCGTCGGTGTAGGTCGGGACGGGAAGGCCGAAGTCACCGGCGCGGTTCATCTCCACGGCGGTGTCGACGGCCTGCAGAAGGCTGCGTTCGTCAATGCCGGCGAGGATGAAGCAGGCCTTGTCAAGGGCCTCGGGACGCTCGGTAGAGGTGCGGATGCAGATGGCAGGGAACGGATGGCCTACGCTGGTGAAGAATGAACTTTCTTCAGGGAGGGTGCCGGAGTCGCTGACCACTGCGAAAGCATTCATCTGGAGGCAGTTGTAGTCGTGGAATCCGAGCGGTTCGTGCCGGATGACACGCGGATCGAGCTTAAAGCCGCTCTGCTCCAGGCGTTTGCGGGACCTCGGGTGGCATGAATATAAAACCGGCATGTCATACTTGGCTGCCATCGCATTTACCGCATTGAAGAGGCTCCGGAAGTTCTTCTCGGTGTCGATGTTCTCCTCGCGGTGGGCGGACAAAAGAATATACTTTCCCTTCTCCAACCCCAACCGCTTATGAATATCCGAGGCCTCGATCTCGGCGAGGTTCTGGTGTAGCACCTCGGCCATCGGCGACCCGGTCACGTAGGTCCGCTCCTTCGGCAGGCCGCACTCGGCGAGGTACCTTCTCGCGTGTTCTGAATATGCCAGATTGACATCCGAGATGATGTCAACTATGCGGCGGTTCGTCTCCTCCAGGAGGCACTCGTCCTTGCAGCGGTTGCCGGCCTCCATGTGGAAGATCGGGATGTGAAGACGTTTCGCGCCAATGACAGAGAGACAGCTGTTCGTGTCGCCGAGAACCAGCACTGCGTCCGGCTTGGTCTGTGCGAAAAGCTTGTATGAACAGTTGATGATGTTGCCGCATGTCGCACCGAGGTCGTCACCGACTGCATCCATATAGACTTCAGGTTCAGCGAGTTTGAGATCCCTGAAGAAGATGCCGTTCAGGTTGTAGTCGTAGTTCTGGCCAGTATGGGCGAGGATGACATCGAAATATTTGCGGCATTTGGTGATGACCGCTGCCAGGCGGATAATCTCAGGGCGCGTACCTACTACGATACAGAGCTTGAGTTTGCCGTTCTCCTTCCAGTGAATATCTGAATAATCGAATTTAGGTGTCTTTTCCATTTCCTTATTTCTCCACTTTATCGAAATATGTGTCTGGTCTTTCAGGATTGAACACTTCGTTGCAATACATTACGGTCACGAGGTCTTCAGTCTGGGAGAGATTGATGATGTTGTGCGTGTAGCCAGGTAGCATGATGACGGATTGGATGCGGTCACCGCTGACTTCATATTCAATGACCTCGTCACTTCCCTCCTTGCGCATCTGGATCAAGCCGTGGCCGGAAACCACGATGAACTGCTCCCATTTAGAGTTGTGCCAATGCTGGCCTTTCGTGATGCCCGGCTTGGAAATGTTGATGCTTACCTGACCGCAATTCAGCGTGTGTACCAGCTCGGTAAAAGACCCGCGCTGATCCACGTTCATCTTCAAATCGAAAATCGCCTTTTCTTTCGGCAGGTAGCTGAGGAATGTGGACATCAGGCGATAACGCAGACCGTCTTGCGGCATTTCGAGAGCCGTCGAAGGTCCTTCCGCAGAATCCGGCACGGCACGTACTGCACGTGCGCATTCATATATGGTATCAACGATTTCTCCAAGCGTAGTCTTGTGAGTGACAGGACAATAGCAATAACGTCCTTCAGCGGATGGCAGCACGTCAAGTCCCTCGAATTCGCAATGATGTTCCTGACTTTTGAGCGCGCAGATCATCTCCTCGACCAGATCGTCGATGTAGAGAACCTCCATCTGTACGCTTCTGTCATTGACCTGGATTGGGAGGTCATTGGCGATATTGTTGCAGAAGGTGGCGATGGCTGAATTGTAGTTCGGGCGGCACCATTTTCCGTAAAGGTTCGGGAAACGATAGACGAGCACTTTCGCACCGGTCTCTTTGCCGTATTCGAGGAAGAGATCCTCGCCGGCTTTCTTGCTCCTGCCGTATTCGCTGTTGCCGAAACGTCCTGTCAATGAGGCTTGTTGTGAGCTTGAGAGCATCACAGGACAAGTGTTGTGGTGCTTTTTCAATGTATCGAGCAATGTAGATGCGAAACCGAAATTGCCCTTCATGAACTCGTCATTGTCCTTCGGCCGGTTCACGCCCGCGAGGTTGAAGACGAAATCGCATTCGCCGCACCAGCTGTCCAGCTGCTCAGGAGTCGAGTCAATGTCGTATTCAAGTACTTCATCGACCTGGAGGTCTCCATAGCAGCGGGCCTTGCCTTCTTTTATGTTGTTCAGTTGGCAGCAAAGGTTCTTTCCCACGAATCCTTTAGCGCCGGTAACCAGAATCTTCATTATTTCGCGAGATTTTCAACTCCGTTCAATTCGTTCTGGATATATTCCAGAGCACCGATTTTGGCGATTGTTTCTTCCAAGTTCAGACGGTAGGTGTTGTCAGAATTGAACTCCTCTATGGTAGCACGCTTTACATCACCCTTGGTGAAGTACTGGTCGTAGTTCAGGTCGCGGTTGTCCGCCGGGACACGGTAGAAGTTGCCCATATCCTCGGCTTTGGCGCATTCTTCCTTGGTAAGGAGTGTCTCGTACATCTTCTCGCCGTGACGGATGCCGATGACCTTGATGTCCTCTTTCTTACCGCCGAAAAGGTCGCAGACGGCTTCTGCCTGTGTCTGGATGGTGCATGCCGGTGCTTTCTGAACGAGAATGTCTCCATTGTGGCCATGTTCAAATGCGAAAAGTACCAGGTCCACAGCCTCTTCGAGGGACATGATGAAACGTGTCATCTTAGGCTCCGTAAGAGTGATAGGGTTGCCGCTGCGGATCTGCTCGATCCATAGAGGAATCACGGAACCACGAGAACACATGACATTGCCGTAACGCGTGCAGCAGATCTTTGTGTTGTGCGAATTACGGCTCTTGGCGACAGCGATTTTCTCCTCTATGGCCTTGGTGATGCCCATAGCGTTGATCGGATAGGCCGCCTTGTCGGTAGAGAGACAGATGACTGCTCCGACATTGTTTTCGATAGCTGCCGTAAGAACATTGTCAGTGCCTATCACGTTGGTCCTCACTGCTTCCATCGGGAAGAATTCGCAGCTAGGGACCTGCTTGAGGGCGGCTGCATGGAAGATGTAATCTGTGCCAGGCATCGCCGAACGCACGCTTTCCAGACTTCTGACGTCGCCGATGTAGAATTTTATCTTGTGTGCAACGTCAGGGAATTTCGCCTGATACTCGTGGCGCATGTCGTCCTGTTTCTTCTCGTCGCGTGAGAAAATCCTGATCTCAGCAATGTCCGTTCTGAGGAAACGCTTCAGGACAGCATTTCCGAAGCTACCGGTACCTCCGGTAATCATCAATGTCTTTCCAGCAAAAATGCTCATGGTATTGTGATAATTAAATTAGTCAACTTTTCAAATGATTTTTCCGCCTTTCCTTTCCCAACGCTCGCAGGCGGAAACCCGGGCGGTTACTTGTGGTCAAGGACGGTGTACTTGGAGTGGTTGGAGATGTACTCGGGGACCAGGCGCTTCATGGAGGCTACCACGGCCATGTCGTCGTAGGTGTGGGACTGGGCGATCAGGGCGTCTATCTCGCGGCTCACATCAGACCAGTCATATTCACGGACACAGGCGATGCGGATCTTTTCGTGGAACGAAGGCTTCGTCGCCTCCGACTCGCTCAGGACCTCCTCGTAGAGCTTCTCCCCGTCCCTCAGGCCGGTGTACTTGATCTCCACGCCCTTCGCCCCGCTCAGCTCGATCATGCGACGCGCCAGGTCGGCGATGCGCACCGGCTTGCCCATGTCGAAGACGAAGATCTCGCCGCCCTCGCCCTTCGTGCCGGCCTCAAGGACCAGCTCGCAGGCCTCGGGAATCAGCATAAAGTACCTTATGATGTTGGGGTCCGTCACCGTCACCGGGCCGCCGGCCTTGATCTGGCGCTCGAAAATCGGAATCACGGAGCCGTTGGAGCCTAAGACGTTGCCGAAGCGGGTGGTGATGAACTGGGTCTGCCCCTTCACCACGCCGTCACGCTCCGCCTTGTTCAGGCTCTGAACATAGACCTCGCATATTCGTTTGCTGCATCCCATCACGTTCGTCGGGTTCACAGCCTTGTCGGTGGACACCATCACGAAGCGGCGAACGCCGTATTTGACCGAAAGGTCGGCCAGGATCTTCGTGCCGAGGACGTTGTTCTGGATGCTCTCGCAAGGGTTGTCCTCCATCATCGGCACGTGCTTGTACGCCGCGGCGTGGAAGACATATTCAGGAAGGAAGGTTTTGAATATGTTCTCCATCCTGTCAGCCTTGGTGATCGACGTCACCACGGTGGCGCATGGCACAGACGGGAAGTCATGCGCCATCATCCTGCGGATGTCGTGCTGCGGAGTCTCCGCGGAGTCGATCAGCATAAGGGACGACGGGCTGAACGACGCCACCTGGCGCACTATCTCGCTGCCGATGCTTCCGGCGGAACCGGTGATCAGGATGCGCTTCCCACGGAGGGACTCGGCCACGGATTCCAGGTCGACGCAGATCTCGTCACGAGGCAAAAGATCCTCGATGCTGACCTCCTTCAAGGTCGGCGCTCCCTTGATCGCATCATGCTCGGTGTCAACGACATTGTTAGCAGAGAATATTCTTGCGCCGCTTTGCAGGATGTAGTCCTGAAGAGCCGTGTCGTTGCGGAACTTGCCGATCCTGCCCGGAGCGACCAGCACGGCGGCGATCCCATTGCGGCGGATCACATCCGGCAGACTGGCGTCAACCTCGTAGACCGGCTCGCCCATCAGGCGCGTGCCGTTGGCTCCAAGCGCCGGATCGTGGGAGATGAAGCCTCGGAGACAGTAGCGCATCGGTTTCTCGCTGCGGATCGCCTTCGCGAGTCCGATGCCGCCGGCGCGGATGCCATAGATGAAGACATTCTTCGCACCCTCCGTCCGGAAATAGGTGTCGTAGACCCATTTGATAGAAACGCGAAGCAGCCACATCAAACCGGTCGCGATGGCTTCCGCAATCAGGATATGCCGCACCTGCACGTGGGCGAACACCCGAGACGGGCAGCTGTTCGTGAAGAAATGGACGGCTATCACCGCCAATGCGGAGCATCCCATCGCCAGTGCCACACGGATGAGGTCGTTGAACGATGAGTAGCGGATGATTCCCGAATATGTCCGGAAGATGGCAAAGAATATGAAGTGGACGCCGACGCACAGCAGCATCAGGTAGGTCAACGGCCAGAAGTTCAGCTGAAGGGCGGTGCCACGGTTGAAGCACCAGTAGACGAACACTCCGGACAAAAACAGAATGGCACTGTCCAGAAGCAGCACGCACCAGTGCGGGAACGTGCGCTTCGAGAAGTACGAGTCAACTATCTTGCGGATCGACAGCATTATGGAAAATAATTTTGATTAACAGGTATTACGGTGAAGTAGGCGGCTAGTCTCTCTCAAAGAGGTCGCGGGTGTAGACCTTGGCCCGGACATCGTCCAGGACGCGGTCGTAGCGGTTGGCGATGATGGAGTCGGCGCGGCGCTTGAACTCGGCGATGTCGTTGACCACCTTGCTGCCGAAGAAGGACGCGCCGTCCTCCAGCGTAGGCTCGTAGACAATGACCTCGGCGCCCTTGGCCTTGATCCTCTTCATGATGCCCTGGATGGCGCTCTGGCGGAAATTGTCGCTGTTGGACTTCATCGTGAGACGGTAGACCCCGATCACGCATTTCTTCTCGCGGGCGCTGTCGTACTGGCTGTTCTCGGAATAATAGCCGGCCCTCTGGAGCACCTGGTCGGCGATGAAGTCCTTCCTGGTGCGATTGGACTCCACAATAGCCTGGATAAGGTTCTCCGGCACGTCGGCGTAGTTCGCCAACAGCTGTTTGGTGTCCTTCGGGAGGCAATAGCCGCCGTAGCCGAAGGACGGATTATTGTAGTGCGAGCCGATGCGAGGATCCAGACACACGCCGTCGATGATGGACCTCGTGTCGAGTCCCTTCATCTCCGCATAGGTGTCCAGCTCGTTGAAATAGCTGACGCGGAGGGCAAGGTAGGTGTTGGCGAACAGCTTCACCGCCTCCGCCTCCGTGGAACCCATGAACAGCACCGGAACATCCTCTTTCAGAGAGCCTTCCTTGATGAGTGCGGCAAAAGTGCCGGCAGCCTCTTCGAGAGCGGAGTCTCCCCTGTCGTAGCCGACGATGATGCGGCTCGGATAGAGGTTGTCATAGAGTGCCTTGGACTCACGCAGGAACTCAGGAGCGAATATGATGTTTGGCACCACCACCCTCATCGTGCCGTCGGCGAGGCGTTCCCTGTACGAGAACCTTTCCCGCACAGAGGCGGTGTAGCCCACAGGGACGGTGGACTTGATGACCATCACTGCATCGGGATTAACCTTCAGCACGAGGTCGATCACCTCCTCCACGTGCGACGTGTCGAAGAAGTTCTTCTTCGGGTCGTAGTTAGTGGGAGCGGCGATCACCACGAAGTCCGCGTCCCTGTAGGCGGCCTCACCGTCAAGCGTGGCGGTGAGGTCGAGTGGCTTCTCGCGGAGAAACCTCTCGATGTACTCGTCCTGGATCGGGGACTCGCGACGGTTTATCCTATCGACCTTGTCGGCGATCACATCAACGGCAGTCACCTTGTGGCGCTGGGACAGCAGGGTGGCTATGGAGAGGCCGACGTAGCCAGTACCGGCCACGGCGATCCTCAACTCTTTCAGATTTCGCATAAGATATGTTTTTTGGGTTATGGTTTCGCCGGCGCGCCGGTCCCTCCGGCGCGCCGGCGAAGTCAGCAGGCGGATTTACCTGGCTTTGTTGTCGGAACTGTAGTAGGAGCCGCCATTGTGGCCGTAGGAACTGTTATGGG
>ERZ780043.56-NODE-56-length-27272-cov-7.22776_pt1 | contig 27272 bp, 14 predicted proteins | sample MGYA00511850_ERZ780043 | MGnify/ENA primary metagenome ERZ780043 (study PRJEB29588, sample SAMEA2161608) | human gut metagenome | biome: human gut; feature: human-associated habitat; material: faeces | place: Denmark | collected 2008/2010 ... | reverse complement strand
CCGGCCGTTTCACTCACGAGACGACCTTGGCAGACCCTTCCGTGAGCAGAATGCGCCGTCTCGCTCACGAGACAACCTCGGAAAAGACCCTTCCGTGAGCAGAACGCGCCGTTTCGCCCACGAGACTGCCGCGAAAGACACACGAGGCAACCGCGGCGCTTTTTCAGCGAGCTACGGGAACTCTATGGAAACTCTACGGGGACTCTACGGGCGCTCCTCGATGCCGCCGAGGTTCGACCAGAGCCAGTGGGACTCGTAATAGGACTTAGTGCCTTTAGGAACCGTCACCTTGACGGCTGAGCGGTCTGTGCTGACGAAAAAGAATCTCGAAGGATCCGACTCTTTTGTGGAAATCCTGTCGATGTCCTCTTTCGTTCTCCAGTTCAGCTCAAGTTCCAAAGGAGTTTTGCATGACACAAATGTGTGAGCTTCTATGGATTTGACAGACTCAGGGATAACTATCTTATCAACATTTGTTCGTCGAATAGAATACTCCGCAATCTTCGTAGTGCCTTCCTTTATCACCACCGTACCGGTCTTCTTTTCAGGAATCCAACTCAGAATCTCTCTCTTCATCCGATCCATGTGCACATACAAAGCCCCGTCATGCAGATAATAGTAGTCCTCTTGACCTTCCCTCGGCGCGGTTGTGATAATCTCAAGTTTAGAACAACCAGTAAACACCGGATTTGAACCATCAATCTTTTCTAACGTGGAAGGTAAGATGACACGTTCAAGATTCCCGCAATAAAAGAAAGCATAGGCTCCGATCTTATATATCCCCTCCGAGATAGTGACTTTCCTTAGGTCACCGCACCCTTCAAAGGCCCTATTCCCGACCCCTTTGACGGTATAGGTAATCCCGTCATACTCAACCGTACCGGGAACCACGACATCTCCCGAATACTTGCCTCCGCCCGGGTTACCGGTCACCTCGACGAAATCCATAGAGTAACCTTCGGCGATCTTGTAGAACAGGCCGCCAACCTCGAACCCGGAAGAGAATTCCTTCACGGTGACGGTGCAGCCTGACCTGAAGCCGCCGTCCTCGGTGACAGCGCTGACCTTGGCCACACCCGCCGAAACGGCTCTCACGTTGCCGTCGGAATCGACCGTGGCCACGGACGGGTTATCCGACTCCCACCTCACATTGCGGTTAGTGGCATTGGACGGGGCGACCGTGCAGGTAAGTTTGGTTGTGCCGTTCGCGCCGATCGTCACGGACCACGGCTTGACATCCACACCTGTCACCGGAACCACCTTGGCCTTCACCGTCACCTTGCAGGAGGCCGTCTTCCCGCCGTCCTCGGTCGTCACAGTGATCACAGCCTCGCCGGCCTTCACGGCAGTCACCCTGCCGGCGCCGTCGACCGTGGCGACCTCAGTCTTGTCCGAGCTCCACGTCACCTTCCGGTTGTCCGCGTTGTCCGGCCTCACCGTGGCGGTCAGCGTCTCCGTCTCGCCCTCGGTCAATGTCAGCTCGGTCCTGTCCAGAGTGACCTCCGTCACGTTTACCGCCTTGGCCTTCACCGTCACAGCGCAGGTGCCGGACTTGCCCTCCGCCGTCGCGGTGACGGTCGCGGTGCCGGGTCTGAGGCCATGGACGGTGCCGGACTTGTCAACAGTGGCGACGCTCCGGTCGGACGACGACCAGCTCACTACCCTGTCGGACGCGGCTTCGGGAGAGACCCTGGCGGACAGCACCGCAGATCCGCCCTCTATGATCTCTATCCGGGACGGGGTGACGGCCACGGATGAGACTCCGGCCGTCTCCTCCCTCTTACCGCAGGAGGTGATGAGAAGGATGGCGGCGGCAGCCGTCAGCAGCGCGCGCCGTGTGTGTGTGTGTAAAAACGCTCATATCGATTGATGTTTTGGTTATAGTCTCGTGAGTCCTATGAGTTCAGCGATGCCTTGGTAAATAACTTGGCGACCATCGGTCACCCTTTCGGTCTGTATCCCGCTCCTGCCTTGCGTCACCGGCACGGACGTGACGCCGTGTGGCAGGCTTCAGGACAAAAATAATAAAAATTTCCAAATATCAAACGAATATGCCGGATATAATGGCCGATATAATGGCCGCACGACCATGCGACCGGCCACCTCACCTGAACCCCACCAACGACAGGAGCAGGGGACGGCGCCGGGCTCTCCGGGAACGATGACGCCTGACTGTCCCGCACCCGAAGGTGACGCGCGGCACAGTCAGGCGACTCTTCCGCGCCTTCCCGTTGCCCAAGGGCGCAGGGCAGAATGAAGTATGGATGAAGGAAACCCTTCGGCAACGAAAACCACACTTATCGTCGCCCTAGAGTGCAGCGCGGCTCACTTGGGCAACACTTTCGTACATCTTCGTCGCCCGAGGGTGCAGCACGGCGCGCTTGAGCGACACCTCCGCGCGTTTCCGCCGCCCGAAGGTACTGGGCAAAAGACGTAAGGTTGAATCTGACAAAAAAAAGAAGAAGTCTCCCAAAAAAACGAGGGAGACTTCGGTCGGGTGCCCAAAGCCGGGCTCGAACCGGCACGTCTTTAAGGGACATTGGATTTTGAGTCCAACGCGTCTACCAATTCCGCCATTCGGGCATATTCAGGCAGTAGACTTTCCTTTGGAAACTTCGCACTTCCGCTGCACTTCCGCTTCAAAGGATTGCAAAGTTATTGAATTTCCTCCGATATTCCAAAACATTCAACAAAAAGCTTATGCGAAAAAACGCATAATCCCTCTTGTCCGGCAAAAAGCACTTATACCGGATAAGTAACCTTCAAACAATAAGCTGCATCATCTTAAGGAATCTTTTCGGTCTATTTCTCTAAAGATTTATCCTCGAAAATCTTCTCTTAGAAACAGTTTTGAATTGTTTGTTTGAAGGTTAAGAGCAAGCTCCCCCCCCCCAGACTGTCTGAAAAGTCTCGACGAGAGTTGAAAAGTCCGTACCCCACTACAGGGGCGACAACGAATTTTCAATCCTCGGAGGTGGTAATTAGACTTTTAAGACAGTCTCCCCCTGCTGCCCACCTCGACAGTCCGAACAAGTTCGATTGCCCTCGGTTCGGGCGCTGGGTTGAGAGTGAAAAACTTCAGGTTCGACCGCTTCTTCCAAGTAAGATAGCGGGCGGTGCCGTCTGACTGAAGAAGCGGGAATAAAATGAAGATTTTTTCACCTCAAAGAACATTTCAAACAATTCAAAAACAGCTTCTTAATCTGAAGTAACTTATTATTTTCATGTTCCTAAACACCGCTGTCGATGCATCTTATCCGGTGGAAAGCCGTTTGGCCGGACAAACGTAACCGTTGATGTGACTTGTCCGGCGATATGCTTGTTTGCCGGACATTTTACGGTTCAGAAGGAACGGCCTTCCTGATCAGATAGGCAAAAGGTGCCTGCGCTCTGATTCACTGCGCATCATTTTTTCTGAAAAATCGATTCGGCTTATGAGGAAAACTGATTATATTTGTACGGTTTAAGCCGACAGCCACCACAAGAGTTGTGGTTTCAGGCACGGGATCCGCGACCGTCCGACTTGCGGAAATGACATAGAGCTTTGACCCGGAAACGGGAGACGAAACATATCATATTTTACGAAATTATTAAGCTCAACAAAATGAAGCACTTTTCTTTACCAAAGGACGGTGGATTGATTGAGGAGAACCTGCCTAAGAGCATTCTCCATTCCTACGAGAAGATCACCACCGAGATTTCCGATGACGCGAACATCGGAAGCGACAAGGTGGCAGACATTATTGTCAAAGCCATCAAAGACCACGAAAGGGCGGCTCTTCCGCGTCCTTTCAAACTCGGTTTGACCACAGGAACCACACCTGTGTCCCTCTACAGCAACCTGACAGAGCAGTTCAAGGAAGGCAAGGTCTCCTTCGCCAATGTCGAGGTGTTCTCCATTGATGAATATTACCCATACGGCAGCGACTCCGTCCAGAGCCGCAACCACAGGCTCCACGCCGAATTCCTTGACAATGTGGATGTCAAAAAGGAGAACGTGCATATTCCTGACGGAACAGTCTCAAAGGAAGAGGTATCCGACTATTGCGCCGAGTTTGACAAGATCGCCAGAGGTCTCGACCTGCTTGTGATCGGTGTCGGCGAAGGCGGCCAGATCGGTTTCAACGAGGCCGGCTCGTCAGAGAAGAGCCGTACACGCACCGTTCCGCTCTCATACCAGTCCAGAAAGAGACAGGCCCGCAATTTCAACGGCGACATTTCCGTCACCCCTAAGACCGCCATCACGATGGGTATCGGCACGATGATGAGCGCCCGCAGGATCATCCTTATGGCCTGGGGCGAGGACAAGGCGGCTGTGGTAAAGAAAGTCGTGGAGGGCGACATCGATCCGGCCTGCCCTGCCACCTGGCTTCAGGAACACGACAACATCACATTCTACACTGACGAGATGTCAGCCTCTATGCTGACCAGACTCGTCGCACCTTGGATGGTCGGTCCTTGCCAGTGGACACCGTGCCTGATCCGCAAGGCCGTCGTTTGGCTCTGCCAGAAGGTTCATAAGCCAATCCTCAAGCTGAAGCAGCAGGACTATTTCGAGAACTCCCTCGGAGAGCTCATCGAACTCTACGGGCCGTTCGACAAGATCAACATAGACGTTTTCAATGACTTCCAGCACACCATCACCGGATGGCCGGGCGGAAAGCCTGACGCTGACGACACCACAAGGCCTGTCAAGTCAACTCCGTTCCCTAAGAAGGTCCTGATTTTCTCCCCTCACCCGGACGATGACGTGATCTCCATGGGAGGCACATTCATCCGTCTCGTGCATCAGGGACACGACGTGCACGTGGCCTACGAGACCTCCGGTGACCTGGCAGTGCACGATGACGTTGTGCTTCAGCATATGGACGCCGCCTACCAGCTTGGATTCGGAGACAAGTTCGACGAGGTAAAGAAAATCATCGACTCAAAGAAGCCTGGTGAGCCTGAGCCTAAGGAGCTTCTCGCCATCAAGGCGGCCATCCGCCGCAGCGAGGCCAGAGGAGCGGACAGAAGCTTCGGGCTCAACGACAACACCAATGTCCACTTCCTCAACCTGCCGTTCTACGAGTCGGGCGGAGTGACGAAACTGCCTCGCACACAGAAAGACCTTGACATTATCAAGGAGCTGATCGTCAGGATCCACCCTGACCAGATCTACATGGCAGGTGACCTCGCCGACCCTCACGGAACGCACAGGGTCTGCACCGAGGCCGCCCTTGAGGCCATCGAACAGCTCAAGGAGGAAGGCAACGACTGGCTGAACGACACCACGATCTGGCTCTACAGAGGTGCCTGGATGGAGTGGGAGCTCTGGAGAGTGGACATGGCAGTTCCGATCAGCCCGGACGAGTTGATCGAGAAGCGCCACGCGATCTTCCGCCACCTTTCCCAGAAGGACATCGTGCCGTTCCCTGGCGATGACCCGAGGGAGTTCTGGCAGAGGGCCGAGGAGCGCACGCAGAACACCGCAAGGCTTTACGACGAACTCGGAATGGCTGAGTACCAGGCCATCGAGGTCTTCCTGCGGCTGAAATAACCAATCATCCATGAATATGTCACCTCACCCACGGTGACATATTCAATAAAGCAAGAAAGCAAGAATAAAGAATATTTTTTATAAACTGCATCAATCATGAAAGTCATCATCAGAGACACTAAGAAAGAGGGTTCCCTCTGGGCCGCCCACCACATTGCCGCCGCCATCAAGGCAAAGGCTGAGAAGACCGACAAGCCATTCGTACTCGGACTGCCTACCGGCTCCACTCCTCTGGATGTCTATGCCGAGCTCGTCAGAATGTACGAGGCCGGAGAGATCTCCTTCAAGAATGTCATCACATTCAACATGGATGAATATGTAGGGCTTCCTGAGAGCCATCCGGAGAGCTACCACAGCTTCATGCACAAGAATCTGTTCGACAAGGTGGACGTTCCGGCCGGCAACATCCACATCCTCAACGGCAACGCTCCTGATCTCGCCAAAGAGTGCGAGGATTACGAGAAGGCCATCGTGGCTGCCGGAGGAATCGACCTGTTCCTCGGCGGAGTCGGCGAGGACGGACACCTCGCGTTCAACGAGCCGTTCTCTTCCCTCAACTCCAGGACAAGGGTCATGACCCTCACCCAGGACACTCTCGAGGTAAACTCCCGTTTCTTCGACAACGATGTGAACAAGGTTCCTAAACAGGCCATGTCAGTCGGTGTCGCCACAGTGTGTGGTGCCAAGGAGGTTCTCGTCCTCGCTTTCGGCGGCAAGAAGGCCAAGGCTGTCAAGGACGCCATCGAGGGACCTGTAAGCCACTATGTCACCCTCTCTGCCCTTCAGCTGCACGAGAATGGTGTCGTTGTGCTTGACGAGCCGGCCGCCGGTGAGCTCAAGGTCAACTCTTACCGCTATTTCAAGGCCGTTGAGGCTGCCGAGAACAAATAGTGCGTGGAGACTAACAACTTGTAAATCAGAATAATAAACATTATCCTCCCGCTATATCCGACGGGAGGATATTCATTAAAAGCCAATCAATCAGCATGTTATCCTCCACGATCATTGCGGCGCTCCTGGCCATTGGCAGCGCTTTGGGAAGCAATGGGTATGGCAATACGATAGACAGTCGCTTCGACAAGCTCAGCGACCGGACAGACAAGTACACCTTATATCAAGTCATAAGCCAACCGGACGCAGTCCCTGCCGAAGCGACCGATAACCTGGTACCAAGCCAACCGGACGCTGAGCCTGTCGAAGCGTCCTTGTCTTCCAGCGAAAGTCCGGCACAGGAATATTCAGTAAAGGAACGGTGCGAGCGTTACACAATGAAAAATCAAGGACTTGAGCGGGAATATTACCTCTACCGTCCGGAAGGATTGAAGGCCGGGGCTCCTCTCGTGATAGTCCTGCACGGCTACGGCGGCTCGGCCCTCAAGGGAAAGAAAGCGATGATGGATGTCGCCGACAAGAACGGATTCGCTGTCTGCTACCCTCAGGGAATAAAGGATCCGAAAGGTAAACCGGGCTGGAATGTCCGCTACCCTTCACAGGAAGGAATGAAGACCGATGATGTCAAGTTCCTCATCGCCCTTTCCAAAGAACTCCAGAAGAGATTCGATCTCAGTCCAAAGAATACATTCCTCACCGGAATGTCCAACGGCGGCGACATCATCTACCTGATCGCGATGCGTGCTCCGAAAGCCTTCAAGGCCATGGCCTCGATAGCAGGACTGCAGTTCAACTGGATGGAGACGGAATATTCCTACAAGCATCCGCTTCCTTTCATGGAGGTTCACGGCACACAGGACCACACTTCCGAATGGCTCGGCGACCCGGAGAACAAAGGCGGCTGGGGAGCGTACATTCCCGTTCCGGCGGCGGTCAGCAGAATCATCGCTGTTAACGGTTGTACCGAGGAATATGTCACCAAGCTTCCTCGCCGCGAGGGTCGTAACCAGGTCACCCTCTATCAGTTCAAGGCCGGCAGGCCGGCGGTGAAAGGCGGCAGACCCACCGAAGTCTGGCTCTACAAAGTCGAAGGCGGCGACCACTCCTGGTCCGACAAGGATATGGACACCTGCTCCGAGATCTGGCGTTTCTTCAGCCAGTGGATTGACTAAAATGGCTTAACTAAAAGCCACATCTCTGAGGCCACATCGCTCTGACGCCAGGCACAAATCCGCAATTCATTGAATGTCAGAAGGTGTAACATCACCTTTTGACATTCAATATTTTACAAAGCAGTGCCCTCCAAATCCGCCTGGCAGCATTTACAAATATATTCATTTACAATCAGTTGACAATTATACCCAAAATTTTGTGAATGTGGGGCAAAAAGGCTAACTTTGTGATAGTCTTAAAAAGAACTTGCAAAGATGTCCAATTACCGCATTTTCGTGGAGAAACACCCGGAGTTCCAGGTGGAGGCAAAGAGCCTCCTGGGGGAACTCAACGAGAACCTGCAGCTGGAGCTGAAAACGCTTCGGCTGCTTAATGTTTATGACTTGTTCGGATTCACGCCCGATCTTCTGGAGAAGAGCCGCTACAGCGTCTTCGGAGAGATTGTGACCGACTCTGTCACAGATTCGATCGATCTGGACGGAGCGAAGTACATCGCAGTGGAGTACCTGCCGGGCCAGTTCGACCAGAGGGCGGCCTCGGCTGTGGACTGCGTGCACCTGATCGATCCCACGGCGCGGATCAGCATAAAGAGTTCCAAACTTCTGATCGTGGACTCCGATGCCTCCGAGGAGACGCTTGAGAAGATCCGCCACTACTACATCAATCCGGTGGAATCCCGCGCGAAAGACCTGAGCAAACTGGCCGACACGGAACACGCGGCGGTCAAGCCGGTTCCCGTGCTGGAGGGATTCAGGAATATGAGCGGGGACGATCTGAAAGCATATTGCAAAAAGATGGGCCTTGCGATGAACGCCGACGACCTCGCCGAGGTTGTGAAATATTTCACCGAGGAAGGCAGGGATCCGAACGAGACCGAACTCAGGATTCTGGACACCTACTGGAGTGACCACTGCCGCCACACGACATTCACAACGGAATTGGAAAGCATCGACGTGGAGGATTCCTTCATCAAGGAGGACATCGACGGGACGATGGCCCTGTACCTGAGGATGCGCTCGGAGACAGGCCGCGAGAAGAAGGGACTGAACCTGATGGATATGGCCACAATCGGGGCGAAATACCTCAGGAAGAACGGTTTGCTGGATGACTTGGAGGTCAGCGAGGAAAACAATGCGTGCAGCATATTCATAGATGTGGATGTGGACGGGCAGACCGAGAGATGGCTGCTGATGTTCAAGAACGAGACCCACAACCACCCTACGGAAATCGAGCCGTTCGGCGGGGCCGCCACCTGCCTGGGCGGAGCCATCAGGGACCCGCTCTCAGGACGCTCCTACGTCTATCAGGCAATGCGTGTCACCGGTGCCGGAGACATCTACAAACCTGTCAGCGAGACACTTCCGGGCAAGCTCCCGCAGAAGGTCATCACCAGGAAGGCCGCCCAGGGATATTCCTCCTACGGCAATCAGATCGGCCTTGCGACAACCCACGTCCGCGAGATCTACCACGAGGGCTACACGGCCAAGAGAATGGAGGTCGGAGCGGTTGTCGGAGCGGTGAAGGCCGGGGACGTGAGAAGGGAAAGCCCTAAGGCCGGGGATGTCGTGCTGATGATCGGCGGACGCACCGGACGCGACGGAATCGGCGGTGCGACAGGTTCCTCAAAGGAACACACAGAGGAGTCCCTTGAGACTTGCGGAAGTGAGGTCCAGAAGGGTAACGCTCCGGAGGAGAGAAAGTTGGAAAGGCTTTTCAGAAGGCCTGAGGTCACGAGACTGATAAAGAAATCGAATGACTTCGGAGCCGGAGGAGTGAGTGTCGCCATCGGTGAGCTTGCCGACGGGCTGGACATCTACCTTGACCGTGTTCCGGTGAAATACAGCGGAATGAACTCCACGGAACTGGCCATCAGCGAGTCCCAGGAGCGTATGGCCGTCGTAGTGGAAGCCAAGGACGAGGAGGAATTCAAGGCGCTTTGCCATTCAGAGAATATCGAGGTGACGCACGTGGCCGAGGTCACCGACACCGCCAGAATGAGGATGTTCTACGGCGACAAGGTCGTTGTGGATCTCACCAGAGCGTTCATCGACAGCGCCGGTGCGAAGCATTATTCAAAGGCCACTATCGGAGCGGTCGAGGACAGGGATCCGTTCTTCCGCGACGTTCCGGGCAAGAACCTGAAAGAGAGAATGTTCGCCAACCTGCAGGATCCGAACGTGACCTGCCAGAAAGGCCTTATAGAGATGTTCGACTCCACCATCGGCCGTTCCACCGTGCTGATGCCGTTCGGAGGCGAGCTACAGACCACCGAGACCCAGGTCTCAGTGCAGAAACTTCCGGTCAAGGGTTATACCGACACAGCCAGCATGATGGCGTTCGGCTTTAACCCTGACATCTGCGACTGGAGCCCTTACCACGGTGCGGCATATTCATTCATCGAGGCTTGCAGCAAGGTCGTGGCGGCGGGAGGCCATTGGGAGACAATGAGATTCTCTTGCCAGGAATATTTTGAAAGGATGACAGCTGATCCGAAGGTATGGGGCAAGCCGACGGCGGCTCTGCTCGGCGCTCTGAAGATGCAGAAGGAGCTTGGGCTGGCTTCCATTGGAGGCAAGGATTCGATGAGTGGATCCTTCGAGACCGAGGACGGGACAATCCACGTACCGCCGACCCTTATCGCGTTCGGTATCACTCCGGTAAAGGCTGACAAGGTGATCTCTCCGGAACTCAAATGGGAGGGAGACCGCCTCTACCTCGTGAAGCATACTCCGCTCGCTGACAGGATGCCTGACACGGAGCAGCTCAAGAGGAACTGGAATCATATTCAGGAAAAGATAGAGGACGGCACGATCGTGGCCGGTTGGGCGGTAGGATTCGGTGGAGTGGCAGAGGCGCTTTGCAAGATGAGCTTCGGCAACGCGTTCGGGTTCGACGTCAACCTTTCGGAGGACGAGCTGTTCAATCTAAGCTATGGTTCCATCGTGGTGGAGACCGACGGGAGCGCGCTTGACTTCGAGAACGCGGTCGAGATCGGCACCGTAACTTCCGGTGAGGACGGCAACGTCCGTGTGAACGGGACCAAACTTTCCATCTTCGAGATGATGGATTTCAACGCGTCGCTCTTCGAGAAGGTTTACCCCGCAGTCAGCAAGCCAGACTTCAAGAGGCTGCTGCCTAAGGGCATGGAGGGTGTGAAGCCGTTCAAGGCAAAGAAGGCGGATCTTGAATATAAGGGACCGAAGGTCGATAAGGTTATCGCCTACCTTCCGGTGTTCCCGGGCACAAACTGCGACTACGATTCGGCGAAAGCTTTCCGCAAGGCGGGAGCCGAGATCCGCACTTCCGTGTTCCGCAACCTTTCGGACAAGGATGTGTTCGAGTCGATCGCCGAGATGAAGAAGAACATCGAGGATTGTCAGATCCTGATGCTCAGCGGTGGCTTCTCGGCCGGTGACGAGCCGGACGGAAGCGGCAAGTTCATAGCGAACGTGCTGAACAACAAGGACATCGCAGAGGCGATAGAGGGACTGCTTTCCCGTGGTGGTTTGATTTTAGGAATATGCAATGGTTTCCAGGCGCTTGTGAAGTCGGGCCTGCTGCCTTACGGGGAACTCGGCAAGGTGACGAAGGACTCTCCTACCCTGTTCCGCAACGACATCAACAGGCACATCTCCCAGATGGTGACGACCCGTGTGGCATCCACGAACTCTCCTTGGCTGAGAGGGATGGCAATCGGTGATGAATATACTATCCCTGTAAGCCACGGCGAGGGCAAGTTTGTGGTCAGCGAGGAACTAGCGCGTGAGTTGTTCGCCAACGGGCAGGTGGCGTTCCAGTACGTTGATCCGCTGACGGACGAGCCTACGATGGAGTCGCCTTACAATCCGAACGGATCTTACTACGCCATCGAGGGCATCATCAGCCGCAACGGGCAGATACTCGGAAAGATGGGTCACAGCGAGAGGTACGAGAGGAACCTGCTGAAGAACATCGAGGCCGACCTCGAGCAGCCGCTGTTCGAGAACGCCGTCAGGTATTTTATCGGGTAATAAATGAAGAGGAATATCATTCACGATGGGGTGTCCATCAAGATCTTCGAGACGGATGACCCGCAGAAGGTGATCATACATTTCACGGATGAGATCACGGCGTTCAACAAGATCAAGAAGGCGGTGATCAAGGACAAGGGGATCTACTGCAACGGAATCTCCTGCGAGATCTCCAGACTGCTGCAGAAGGGAGGAGTGCCCACGCACTTCATCGAGCAGATCTCTGACACTGAGCAGCTTTGCTGGAAATCACAGGTGATCCCGATGGAGGTGATTGTCAGGAATGTGATCGCCGGCTCGATGGCACAGAGACTGGGGCTGGAGGAAGGTATCATCCCGAAGGAGCCGGTCTATGACCTCTGCTACAAGTCGGACATTCTCTGCGACCCGATCATCAACGACTACCACGCCGTCGCCCTCGGCCTCGTGAGCAAGGAAGAACTTGAACGGATATATTCATTGACAAAGCAGGTCAACAGCATCCTGACCCCGGTCTTCAAGGAGATCGGCATCACCCTGGTGGACTTCAAGATCGAGTTTGGCCACCTGTCGGACGGACGGCTCGTGATGAGCGATGACATCACTCCGGACAGCGCCCGCTTCTGGGACATCGCCACCGGCGAGAGACTCGACAAGGACCGTTTCCGCAGGGACAACGGCCACGTCGGCGAAGCCTACAGGACGGTATACGAGCGTCTGACCGGCAAAAAGATTGACTGACAACTATTTATTATTTCTGAATATGAGACCTTTATTTCTGACAAATACTCTTACTCGAACGAAAGAGCTTTTCAAGCCGATCCAACCGGGACACGTGGGAATGTACGTCTGCGGGCCGACGGTCTACGGAGAGGCTCACCTCGGACACGCCCGTCCGGGAGTAACCTACGATGTGCTTTTCAAACTGCTCAGGCATCTTGGCTACAAGGTCCGCTACGTGCGGAACATCACCGACGTGGGACACCTTGAGCACGACGCCGACGAGGGAGAGGACAAGATCTCCAAGAAGGCAAGGCTGGAACAGCTTGAGCCTATGGAGGTTGTGCAGACCTACACGTTCCGCTACCACGAGGCGATGCGCCTGCTGAACGTGGCGCCGCCATCCATCGAGCCGAGAGCCTCGGGGCACATCATCGAGCAGATCGAGACCGTCAAGAAGATTCTGGACGCAGGCTACGCCTACATCTCCAACGGATCCGTGTACTTTGACGTGGAGAAATACAACAAGGATCACCACTACGGAATCCTTTCCGGGCGCACTCTGGACGACACCCGTGAAGGAACACGCACACTTGACGGACAGAGCGACAAGAAGGCTCCGTACGATTTCGCCCTTTGGAAGAAGGCTGAGCCCGAGCACATCATGCACTGGCCAAGTCCGTGGAGCGAAGGCTTCCCGGGATGGCATCTGGAGTGCTCCGTGATGGGCGAGAAATATCTCGGCAACGAGTTCGACATCCACGGCGGCGGAATGGATCTGATGTTCCCTCACCACGAGTGCGAGATCGCCCAGAATGTGGCCAGCCGCCACACACAAGGCGTGCACTACTGGGTTCACAACAACATGATCACGATCAACGGCCAGAAGATGGGCAAATCCCTGGGCAACTTCATCACCCTGCCGCAGCTGTTCAGCGGACAGCACGAGAAACTCACGCAGGCATATTCCCCGATGACCGTCCGCTTCTTCATCCTCCAGGCGCACTACCGCAGCACGCTGGATTTCAGCAACGAGGCACTGCAGGCTGCCGAGAAGGGTCTGAAGAGGGTGATGCAGGCGGCGAAGGATCTGCGTGCGTTGGCTTCGGCGGCAGGAATCACTGACACGGCCAAGGGCACGGAAGGCGATCCTGTGGACGCGATGCAGTACGGCGAGTTCATCACAGCCATTGCTCCTGACACCTGCCCGGCGACTTCCGAGGAGGTCAAGGGAATATTCAATGCTGTCTATGAGGCGCTTTGCGATGACCTTAACACGCCGATCGCACTGTCGCACATCTTCGACGCGGTACGCCTTGTCAACTCCGCCAAGGCTGGAGAACTAAAACTGAGCAAGGGTGATTTGGAGACTCTGACACAGCTTTTTGATGACATCGTGTTCGGTGTCCTCGGCCTGAAGGACGAGTCCGCCGCCGAATCCGGCAAGGGTCAGGAGATTGTCTCCGGACTGATGGACATGGTGCTTGAGGAACGCGCCAAGGCCAAGGCAGCGAAGGACTGGGCGGCCAGCGATGCCATCCGTGACCACCTCAAGGCCCTCGGCATCACCGTAAAGGACACCAAGGACGGAGCCGAGTGGAGTATTCAATAAAAACAGACTATATGAAACATAGATATATTTCCGTCTCGGTGATGTGCTCCAACCTTATGAACCTGGGGCAGGATATCAAGACGTTGGAAGAGAACGGCGCGGACATGCTGCACATCGATGTGATGGACGCTCATTTTGTTCCGAATCTCACATTCGGGCCGGACTTCATCAAGGCTATGCAGGCAGTCACGACAATGCCGGTGGACGTTCACCTTATGGTCGATGATCCGGAGCTCATAATGAGCAAGTTCCCGGTCCGCAAAGGCGACATAGTGTCCCCACACATCGAGGTCAAGAAAGATTACCGCGCGCTGGCAGCCAAGGTTCATGAGGCAGGAGGGCTTTTCGGCCTTGCGGTCAACCCGGAGACCGATGTGGAAGCCATCAAGGAGTATCTTGACGTGCTTGACACGGTCACCCTGATGCTTGTGCACCCAGGAGCCGCAGGTGCTAAGATGGTGGACGGGATCATGGACAAAGTCGCCGGAATGCGCAGATTCCTCGACACCAACGGCCGCGAGGACATCCTCATCAGCGTTGACGGAAGCGTCAGCAATGAAAGGGCCAATCTCATGGCCGGAATGGGAGCCGACATATTCGTAGGCGGCACCGCGGGAATCTATAGAAAAGGGATGGCTCTTTCCGAGACCATCCCTGAAATGCGGGCCGCCATAGATTTCTAGAAGTGGGATATTCGCTGACCTTACTCCACGTTTCGGAATCCGGAATAGTCCGTCTGAAGCGTGGAGCATTTATATTCATTGACCACTCCGCCGCCCGGGATGGTCTGCGTGGCGCGCACCTCCCAGTTCTGAACCTTGGTCGGATCGCCACCCGGAGCCTCTATGTACCAATAGTACTGCGGCGTGCTGCGTGACCATGTCGCCGTCTTGCGTCCCAAGTCATTGTAGAAGAACGAGATGGCGCAGACATCCCCGATTTCGGAAGGAACCTGTTTGAAGTCTCCGACCTTTTTCCCGTCCTGGAAGAGTTCGACTTTCCAGTTGTCCTCGTCGCTGTTCCAGATGGATGCCACGAAGCAGCCCTTGAGTCCGGAGAAACCCGGCGCCTGGGCGCCTTTCGGGCCGATGCCGCCTTCCGTCCATGAATATTCATACTCACCGGAAGGATGACCTTCCGCTCCGCCGTAGATCTGGTTGCCGTCATAGACACGCATCTGGAGATCAGGCGACTCGCCTGTACCTTTCGCCAGCCAGTTTTTCATCGTCTTCCCGGAGACTTCGTAAACGCTGTAGCCGTTCGGAGAGCCGGCAAGGTTGAGGTTGCAGCTCCACCAAGCGCCGCAGGCCGCTCCATGAATATGCTCGTAAACGGGAGTGCCTCCCTTCGTGACATAGTCATGATGGATGAAATTCTGCGCGTAATGCGTGTGACCGATCATCACGTGCGCCTCGTGGAAGTCCGTAAGGCAGTCCATTGCTGCGGCCATGTTCTTGATCTTGTCCGGGTTGTCCTTGTCGGCGTTGTGACGGAACTGGATGTGGGCGCAGAAGACAATCATCTTTTCCTCCTTGTCCTTCACAAGGGCAAGGTCTGACTTGAGCCATTCCAGCTGCCGGTCGGAAATGTTGTCGGCATATTTCCAGGTCTTGCCGTTGGTCGTCGTAACAGCCACGTCGTCCATAACCACAAAGTGAACGTCTCCTCTGTTGAACGAGTAGTCCGTGGGGCCGAAGAGGTCGACGTAGGTCTGTGTGGCCGTGTAGTCATCAACGCAGGCCGCGTCATGGTCGTGGTTGCCGACACAGTTGTAGATCGGGAGATAATCCCCAGACTCCAGCGCGAACCCCGAGAGGGCCTTGTGCATCGGCCCCCACTGCACCGTGTTGTCAAACGTCAGGTCGCCGAGGGTGACAGCGTAGGCATTCAAGTACTTTCCCTTGGCCTGTGACTCGGACATGAATCTATTGAGATCCGGAAGCGTCTCAGTCTCGAACCTGTGGACATCAGAGTCCGTCTTGCACTGAGGATCCCCGATCATCACCAGAGTGAAATCCTTCTCGGGAGCGTCAAGCGGCTCCAGCACGAAATCGTTCCTGTTCTGCCGGCTCCTGTCAATCGGGGTCGTGGAATAGAACAGAGGAAGTTTCGTGACTGGATCCAGCGCCGTCTTGTACTCCGCCGGAAGCGTGTAGTACACATTCCTGCACTTCTCGTCCGCCACAAACTGGTAAACCCCGTTCCTGTCCGTTACCGTGAAAGTGTACCCGTCCGTCACCGGCACCCCCGCGATGCCCTTCCCTGTCCGGGAGTCCTTGACCAAACCAAAGAGATTGTTTTTCTTGTCTATGCGAGTGCCGTTCAGTTTCATAGCATCGGCCACATACGCAGACATGAACGTCATCGCCACAATCAAGAATGCAATATTTCTGTATATTCTCATCATCAGTATTCTCGAAGCAAATAGTACTCAAAAAAGAACGGGGAAATCTCCCCGTTCCAAAACACCTATGTATGGATTCTAAAATCCGCTATAGTCCGTCTGCAAATCCGTGCAGGAATAGACATTGACTTCTCCGCTGGTCGGGATTGTCTGCGTGGCGCGCACTTCCCAATTCTTCACCTTGGTCGGATCACCGCCAGGAGCCTCAATGTACCAATAATGCTGAGCAGTCGTTGTGGTCCATGTCGTCGTGTTCTTACCCAAATTGTTGAAATAATATGAGACAACACATATATCAGGAACCTTGGACGGAACTCTCTTCATGTCACCGACTTTCTGACCGTTCTGGAAAAATTCCACTTTCCAGTTCTTGTCATCGTCATTCCATATAGCGGCGACAAAAGATCCTTTCAGATTTGAATTACCCTTGGCGGTAATATTGGCGGTTCCTCCTTTACCACCATCGTACCATGTGTACCGATATTTTCCTGAAGGTGTGCCATCCGTACCACCATAAATCTGGCTGCCGTTATAAACCCGCATTTGATACCCGACTTCATTCTTCGTGCCTTTGGTAACCCAGTTCTTGATGCTGTTCCCTTCGATCTCATAAAGGCTATAGCAATTAGGCGCGCCATTCACATTCATATTGCATGACCACCATGCACCGCAAGCGGCACCATGGACATGCTCGTAAACGGGTGTGCCACCCTTGGTTACATAAGAGGAGTGAATCCAGTTCTGAGGATAATGGGTGTGACCGACCATGATATGAGCCTCGTGGAATTCCGTAAGAAGTTTAAGGATCTCTGCATAATTCTTATCCTTGTTCACAGAGGCACCTCCACTGTTTGCGCCTCCTCTGAAAGGAATATGGGCGCAGAACAGGATCATCTTGTTCTGTTTGTCTTTCACCAGATCCAAATCCGCCTTCAGCCATTTCAGCTGAGAACTCGTGACTCCAGCATCATAATCCCAGGTCTTGCCGCTTGTAGTAGTGACAAGGACATTGTCCATCACAACAATATGAACATCGCCTCTGTTAAAAGAATAATCCACCGGGCCGAAAAGATCGACATAGTTTTGCGTTGACTCATACCGCGTGTTTGTCGATGCGTCATGGTCATGATTGCCGACCATATTATAGAACGGAATGTAATCAGTGCCGTTGGCCGAGAACTTTGACATGACATTACGCATTGGCTTCCACTGAACGGTGTTGTCAAATGTGATGTCACCCATTGACATGATGTACACATTCTTATACTTACCATTCGCCTGTGAGGTCGAAATGAAATTCCTCATGTCCGGCAATGTCTCCGTACGGAATCTCTCTCTGTCGGAATCAGTTTTACACTGTGGATCCCCAATGGCCAGATAAGTGAAATTCTTCTCAGGAGAATCAAGCGGTTCCAAAACAAAGTCGTTCCGGTTCTGACGGTTGTAGGAAATAGTCGATGTGGAGTAAAACAAAGGCAGTTTGGTCTCTTTGTCCAACGCCACCTTATACTCTGACGGCAATGTATAGTACACATTGCGGCAATACCGGTTCGCCTTGAATTGGTAAACGCCATTGGCATCTGTCGTGGTAAAGGAATACCCGTCTGTGACTGGTACACCAGCGATGCCCTTTCCGGTCTTGGAATCTGTGATCAGTCCGACAAGAGTGTTTGTGGACTCAATCGAGGTGCCATTGATCACCGTCTCCGTTCCGGGAGTCGGCTTCGGATCCGGTTTGTCCGGAGTCGGATCATCGGCCCCATTCTTACCGCAAGCAACAACCCCCAGCATGAGGGCTGTTGCAGACATTAGACCGAATAAACTCTTATTAAATCGTAATTTATTCATGTATAATAGTTTAAGATTTTAATCCTCCCAACCATAATTCTGGCCAAGATTAGGATTCTTTGTCAAGGCTGTCGATGGAATAGGACGGACATAATCCCTGTCATTCCACTCAAGCTTGTAATTGTAAATAAGATATCCATGATCGCCCTCAGAGAGAGTCAAGTTCTGGTCTGCGGTTGAGGTACCTGTTTTATAAGCAAACTGAGAAACTTTAGATGCATTGAACTTATACGTTTCACCATTGAACTGGATGCCGTTCTTATACTCATCGGCGGTCACGTAGATACCCATCCAACCACTATTGTCTGTACCACGATCCACAATCAGATTCTGGCAAGCCCAACGGCTGAGATCCGAAGTGCGGAGGTTCTCACAGATCAACTCTGTAACCCTCTCTCTTCTTATCTCCAGCATGGTGTTTGAGAGAGCTGGATCACCATAGTATGACTTCAGCCAGGCATCCTCGACATAACCGGCGGATGCAGGATAAATATTCTTGACACCTGCGCGCTTGCGAAGCTCTCCGACGGTCTCATTCCAGATGGTCTCATCAATCTGACCGAGCTCAGCCTTGGCCTCGGCGTAGTTCAAAAGAACCTCCGCGTAACGCAGGATAGGAATATCATTATCATTCCTTCCTTTAGAATAATTCTCCTCCTTTTCCTGACTCCATTTCCTGAACTGATACCCGCTGAATGTATATGTAAAGTTCAGTTTCTTTGGGACGGATTCCCCTGCTAACGTCGTGTACAAGTGTCCCGGGCCGTGAACAGTGTTGAAAAGACGCCAATCCTTATTGTCAAACTCCTTCGTCACAGACACATCCGGCTTTGCCGGTGTTCCGTCAAGGTTAAGGAACATACGCACAAGGTTCTTGGTAGGGGCGGCCTTCTGATCGTACGTACTTGAGTTCACAACCCAAGTAAGCTCGTTATACACGTTAAGGTCACCACCTTCATATTCCACGGTCCAGATGGCCTCTTTGGACTTGCCGAAATCAGTGCTCCTCCAAATGTTGTCATACAAGGAAGCGACCTCCTTACCATCGGCAACCGAGACAGGTGATCCGGTAACAAGAGAGAACTCCTTGGAATCAATCACAGACTTGGCGGCTGTGGCGGCGGCGTTGAAGAAATCATCAGAAGACTCATACTGTCCTGACCATGCGTTGTTTGTAGCCGGGTTCACCGTATGGTACTTACGGAAAGAGCCCTCATACAGGCAGACTCTTGACATGAATGCCAATGCGACATATTTGTTGATCACGCCACTGTAAGTCTTCAGATCGGCGGACATGTTCTCGCTTGCGAATTTCAAATCCTCCAGAACATTGTGCATTACAAGCTCACGGTCATCCCTGCCGGCGGTAAGGATAGGATCATCAACATTCACGACATGATCAATCCACGGAACATTGCTGAAAGTCTTCACTTTCGAGAAGTAGAAATAGGCTCTCCAGAACCGGGCGACACCAAGATAATGATTGGCGACCTCATCCTTAAAGAGACTTCTGTTCTTTTCAATGCCTTCGATCATCTTGTTGACCCTGCGGATGCCTTTCCAGTCCCCTACAGCCCAACCGGTCTGCTTTACAGAGTTCCAAATGCCGGGACGATAAAAATCCGTCGAGGTCTGGGTGCAGATGAGATCCGTATAATTATCACCCTTGCCGACAGTCTCTCCGCTTGGGCGATATGCCTCAATCAGTCCGTTGGAATATATCTCCAAATCACTTTCTGTCCTGAAGAAATTCTCGGCTGATATTTTATTGACCGGATCAGCTGTGAGAAAATCCTGACATGAAGACAACGCGAGAACAGACGCGGCTCCCAAAAGTAATTTAACTGCTATACTTGATTTCATATTAAAATTCATTAGAGTTTATCTTCCTTCAAATTAGAAAGTAATGTTCAGACCGAAGGTGTATGTCTTGAGCATAGGATAGGTATATCCCTGTCCCACACCGCTAAGACCTCCAACATTGTCACCGAAGTCAGAATCACCGAAACCAAGGGTCTCAGGGTCAAACATCTTGGTATGCTTGTAAATCGGAGAGAAAGTCAGCAGATTCTCACCGGAGAAGTAAACCTTAAGCTTCTCGACGCGGATCTTCTTGGTAAGCTTGCTTGGGAAAGTATAGTCCACAGTGAGGTTCTTAAGTCTTACATAAGCGGCATTCTGCATGTAGTAGTCATTCTCGAACGTAAGAGGGCCGTCATTTCTGTTCGCGGCGTATGCCACCTGACGTGTGAAGTAAGGCTTGCTTGCGGCGTTGGTGACCACCCAGTTGGAAGTAGAGTAATCAACTTCCACAGCGTCCTGAGTATGAATCTTCGGCAGATAGCCATAAGGACGGTTGTACATTCCCCAGAAGAATCCGGACTCGCAGCTTGGATACCAGTCACGCTTGCCTACGCCTTGCAGGAATACACTGACGCCGATTCCGTTCCAGTTGGCGCCAAGATTGATTCCGAAATAATAGCGAGGGCTCTGATTGCCGATGCGCTCAAGGTCGCCATGGTCATCAAGAGTACCTTTGCCGTAGTCAATCTTTCCGTCACCGTTGATGTCTATGAATTTAAGGTCTCCGGCATACGCCCTGAAGTTGGATCCGTTCTTGTGGAATTTATCGGTCGCCCAGTTGTTGGCCTCCTCATTGCTGAGGAAGTACCCGTCGGTCCTGAATCCCCAGATCTCACCAAGTTCCTTACCCTCATAGTAGTTGAGGATGTCACCGTTGATGTTATAGTACTTCTTCACCCAAGTGCGTGAATCCCAGACACTGGCCTTGATGTTATAATTGAAATCCTTACCGGCGAGTTTGAACGAGTCTCTCCAGCCGATCGTGGCTTCCCAACCCTTTGTCTGGATAGCGCCGTAGTTACCCTTAGGGGTGGAATCACCAAGCACCTCAGGAAGATCCGGACCCTGAATGAACATATCCTTGACATCACGCACATAGTAGTCAGCCGAGATCGAGAGACGGCTCTTCAGGAAATCAGCGTCAAGTCCCACGTCATAAGTGGTGACAGTCTCCCAGGTAAGGTTGTCAGGAATGATCGCGGCGGCCGTTGTGTAAGGAACTTTTTCCCCGTTGATGAGTTTTGTGGATTTTGACACACCCATAAGCTCCAGGAATGAGTAAGGGTCGATGGTCGCGTTACCGAGGGAACCCACATTGGCGCGGAGTTTAAAGTTGTTCATCCAAGACTTGGCCCATTTCATCCAAGGCTCCTCGGACAGTCTCCAACCTACGGACGCTGAAGGGAAGAAACCCCATTGTGAATATGAAGGGAACAATGAGGAACCATCGTAACGTGCGGCCACCTCGACAATATACCTGTTGAGAAGAGTGTAGTTCACACGCCCGAAGAAACCGACCATGCTCTTGTCGTGACCACGATCCTCCACACCATACTCGTCAGACGCCATAAGTTCAAATGAAGGGATGGAAGGATACAGAAGGTCTTTTCTGGTAAGATACAAACGGCGATAGTTCGTCTTCTCAAGATTCCATCCAGCCACGATATTCAAATCATGGTTGTCACCAAGTTTCGGAGTGTATGTCCCGACGATGTTTGAGGAGATGTAATCAGTGTTGAAACGCCAGTCTGACTTATAAGAGGAGCTATTGTAAGTCTCCAAAGCACCTGGGGCACTATAACCACTCTGGATGCAAGAGACTCTTGCCTGAGTGGAACGGATGGCTTTGTAAGTAAAGTCGCCTGTGAATTTCAGGACGTTCTTGATCGGCTCGAAATCAAGAGTGGTGGATGTGATAATATCCAGTTTGTTATTTTCCTGATAAGTATTACCGTCTTCAAACGCACCGTACATACAAGAAGCGCCATAGAACGTAAGCGTACCGTCTTCATTAAATGCCGGATAGATTGGCTGTCCTCTATGCTCGAACTGGCGGAGAAGCGGCTGTGAACCACCTGACACCATCGGCTGGTGATATTTACGCTTGAACACCGAGGTGTTATTGGTCAATTTCAACCAATCAGTAATCTTTATGGAACCCTTGGCGCGAAGATTGAACTGGTTGAAGTCCTCATTGCCAAGCTTATAGATACCGTCCTGTCCATAATAACGCCCACTGATGGCATAGCTAACCTTCTCTGACGCGCCATTGATGCTGAGGTTATGGTTCTGTGTCATGTTCATGTCCTTGTAGAACATGTCAAGCCAGTTGGTGCTTCCATAGTAAGCATAGTTGCCGCCGAAACCGACATCCTTTCCGTCACCATAAATCTTACCGTAATTCTCATAGGTAGGATCAGTTTTACGACGACGGAACTCCTCATGATAAGCCTCAGAATAGGTATTGGACCTGTTATTGACATTACCAGGCAAAGAACCGGCGGAAGTCGGAGTGCGTTTGTCGTTCCTGAAGAACTCAACAAAGGTATCAAGCCACTGAAGGCCATCTGTGACAAGCTCGTCCTCCCACATGATGTTTCTTCTGTTCAATGAGACAGAGCCGTTGTAGTTCACGGAAATCTTGTCGGTCTTCGGAGCCTTGGTTGTCACAAGGATCACACCGAAAGCGCCTCTGGCACCATAAACGGCAGCGGAAGCGGCATCCTTGAGGACAGCGACAGTCTCAATGTCCTCCGGGTTCACTGTAGTAAGGTCTCCCTCGACTCCGTCAATGAGAACAAGAGCGCTGCTGCCTTGGCCAATCGAGTGTTTCGCACCCTTGGCACTACCGCCCACCTTTTGTCTGGACTGATATGAAGTTCCGTTGCCACGAATGGTAATAGATCCCTGATGGGTAGGCTTACCGTCAGCCTGAACGATGTTCAACCCCGGGATCTGTCCCTGAAGAGACCTTGTCACATTGGAGTTGGTCCTGCCTTCAAGTTCCTCACCCGACAGGTTCTCGACGGCTCCCACCAACTGAGTCTTCTTGAGAGTACCATAACCGACCACAACAGTCGCGTCAAGCATCTGGGTGTCTTCCTGAAGAAGGATGTCCAATTTTGTTCTCTTGCTGACATTAACCTCTACAGTCTTATAACCGAAAAGCTGGCATACAAGGACAGCGTTGGCGTCAGCCTTGAGGGTGTACGCTCCGTTCGCATCAGTCGATGTACCCACAGATGTGCCCTTAACCATTACAACCGCCCCCGGAACAGGCTCATTGGTAGCGGCCTCTTTGACAAAACCTGATACAGTGAGTTTCTGAGCAAACACTTCAGATGGCACCAGAAACAAAAGAATCGCCATAACGGTCGTCATCAAACCTTTCGTAAGCAATAACAATTGTCTACTCTTCCCCTTTTCGGGAGAAGAACTGGTTATTATGTGATTCATTTCAATCGTAATAAATTTTCAATAAAAATAATTACCAGAACCTATAGCAAGGTTCAAGATTCTGCGGCAAACTGAAATCCTTGGTTATTATTTCTAATGGTTTACAAGGTTATTATGGTTCTTTATCCTCGCATCAATGTTTTTAAATAATGAATATTTAGTACTATTAAACTTCAATGATTTTGTTAAAGCGCCCCTTTAGCAAAAAAACTATTTGTATTTCACAAACGTGGCCTTTTCGTCCAAAAATTTCTTCACCTCGATGGCCCTGTCGCAGCACAGATACTCCGCACCGAGATACACGCCCAGCATGATGTCCTCAGGAGTCCTTGAAGGCCAAAGGGAAACGGCCAGACCGGCTTCCTTTGCCTTTTTCACCATGGAGCGCGTAGTACCATTCATGTTGCACCCGATCCGCTTGATTCCCATAGCCTCCGCCATCTGGATGGTCTCATCACAAACCGGCTTGCTGAAAATCATGAGCATGTCAGCGTCCGGATGAAGTTTTCTCATCATATTCAAGGCATCTCTGCTGCTGGACGTGAACAGATAAGTGGAATGCTCCGGCTTCTTGGACATGACCGCCTTGTAGAGTTTGTCGCAATACTCGCGAAGGCGATCCTCCGGATAACTTGATGTCGGGCTGACCTTCATTTCAAACTCAACGTAGAGGCCATCCTTGTCCGAAAGGAAGCCCACAAGCTCATCAAGGAAAAGAATCTTGTTGCCCTGGAATGTTGTCAACTTGCGGATCTCATCAGATGTCATCGACTCGACCGCGCCGGTGCACGGAGTCAATCTGGCGAACGTCTCATCGTGGTTCACAACAAGCTGTCCGTCCTTGCTCATTCTGATGTCGGTCTCAAAGCCCCTTATTCCTTGTTCATAGCAAGCCTTGAATGCCGGGAGCGTGTTCTCATCATACTCGAAACGGCTGGCGCGATGAGCGAAAAACTGTACGGCCTGAGACTGTGCGGACAAGTCCACCGCCCACACAGACAGCACAATAATAAATAAAAACCTTAATACCTTCCTCATAACTTGACATAAATATATAAGTTAATATATAAGTTCGCATATACCATGATACCCTACCGGGTAACCTTCCACAGCGAATTTCAGACTTACGACTAAAAACGATTGAAAGGATTCACAAAAGTACAAAAAAAATCAGTCTCCGCCTTGCATTTTTCATTTAACTTGAATATTTTTGTCTCGGCAAACTGAAATCAAGTTCACTTTCGAGTGACATCTTACATCTTTCTGATGGTTGTTAAGGGTGCTTAAGAAGCATGGCCTTAATTTTAGTATTTACAGTTTTCAACTAACAATCACTAAAGAAAATATGAAATCCATTAAAGCCCTCGCGGCCGTAGCCTTGGCATCTTCTCTTTTTATAGGATGTGAAGAAGAAGAGCACTTTGGCATAGACTCATCCAAACCGGCACCGAAGGAATTCACTTATGATGAAGACAATTCATCGGAAACATCCATTTCAGTCTACTGGGATGACGCCAGCATGATTGAGGCTGGAGCGACCAGCGCGACCGTCCAGCTTACCACAGAACTCAACAATGGTGACAATTACAACAACGGTGTCTCTCACACCATCGTCTACAGCGACGAAAAGGTAAAGGTCAAAAACGCCACGACTTTCACAGGTCTGAAAAAGTTCAGCCAGTATTACATCAGAATCAGAGCCAACTACCCAAGATCCGTATTTTCTGACTGGGTATATATCGCTCAAGACAACGAGCCTGTCCAACTTGTTCTCGGCTACGGGTTTGTAAAGCCTGATTTTGTCGGTATTCCTAATCTTGCGGCGACTCCGCTTGCTGATGCCATTACTTTGAAATGGGACCCTTGCGTGAACGCCGTCAAATATGTCGTGGAATACAAACTCGCTTCCGCTTCTGACTGGACAACAATCGAGACAGAGGAGACAGCACTTAAGATTTCAGACCTTACGGACAAGACAGCGTATAATGTGAGAGCCAAGTCCATCAACAAGGACGGCAAGGAATCCGAATACTCCGAGACTCTTAACATCACCACACTTGAAAAGGCCGCATTCCCTAAAGACATAGCGACAGCCGACGAGTTTGTCAAACTCTTCAACGGAAAGGAACTCACCACAGCTGATGCCACGAGTGTTGTCAACCTGACCGCAGACATCGACCTTACCGGGAAGACAATCCCGACTTGCGCGACATTCCCTGGAATCTTCAACGGCAACAACCACAGCATCAAGAACTGGAAAGGAACCGCTCCTTTGTTCACTGAAGTCGGCACCGTCAAGGATCTTGTCATTGACGCGTCATGCTCGTTCGTTCCGACGGCTTCCGAATTCGGAATCATCGCCATAAGAAACAAGGGAGAGCTTACCAACGTGACAAACAAGGCGAACATCACAATGAGCGCCGACGCCTTTGACGACGCCGTCATCTGTGGAGCCCTTGTCGCTGAAGGTCTGGCCGACATCACCGATTGCCACAACACCGGCAACATCACAGTGACAGCTCAGACATCAATGAAGGGTGCGGCCGTCGCCGGCATCGCCGGATATCTCAAGGCGACAATGAAAGACTGCTCAAACGAAGGGACGATAAGTGCCTCATGCGCCTTTGTCAACGGCGCTTCGACTATTGTCAATGTGAATAACTGCGCACCTTCAGTAGGCGGTCTTGTCGCTTACGGCGGCAATGATGAAAACGGACAGTTCGCTGTGACGAATTGCGTGAACAAAGGCAAGGTATCTCTTGTGAACACATCTATTGACTCAGTAACGGAAAACGTGAAGAGACAGGATGTCGGAGGTATTGCCGGAGCGTCCAACGGTAACATCACTAATTGTCACAACTACGGCGAGGTTTACGCGAAACTTGCTTCCAGCAATGGTTCTGCCATGTCCGGAAATGAGGCGATTGTGCTGGCCGGTGGCATCACAGGAGGTGATTACTTCGCCGCAGGACAGATCAAGTCGAACATCACGGGCTGTACCAACGAAGGTCCGATCAACGTGTTCTCTGACGCGTCAAAGTCCAATTCAGCAGTAGGCGGAATCGTGGGCTGGCCAGGAAAAGAGGCTAAGCAAAGCACATGCACGAAAGACTGTGTCAACAAGGGTGACATTACCATTAGCGGAACTGTTAAGGTTCGCGCAGGTGGAGTTCAGGGAGGTACCGGCAACATGGACAACTGTACAAACGAAGGTGAGATCATCTTCGAATCCGGCGACAAGGCCAGCGTTATCGGCAGCCTCTGCGGTTTCCACTCTCAAGGCAACACCATAGAGAACTGCAAGGCTTTCGGAAAAGTGACCGCCATGGCAACTGTTGATGGCATCGGAGGCCTTATCGGAAACATCGGAAACGCCGCTCACAACACAGGAAACGGTTGTGTCGTGGATTGCGTGATTTCCGGCGGAGCCGAGGCCACAAGAGGTCTTGTGATTGGTAAATTCAACGGTAAGACGAAGAACATCACTCTTGGAGAGACCAGCCCGATCAAAGTATCCGGATCTGTAGAAGGAACCAAGATTGACGCCGGCAACTTCGCTAATTTTGTACATGGAACCACAAACTACACAGAGGGTGTACATGTAATCAACGCTGTCTTCGGCAAATAATCCGAACACGCTGATATTCATAAGGGGGATGGCCAACTGGTCATTCCCTTTTCTTTTTGCCATCAACACTGGTTGTGGTGTCCGCCTACCGTGCGTAAGCATTCGATAAAGTACGACTGTCAGTTTGATTAAGTGGTATATAACTTTGC
>ERZ780043.43-NODE-43-length-34121-cov-17.6282_pt1 | contig 34121 bp, 26 predicted proteins | sample MGYA00511850_ERZ780043 | MGnify/ENA primary metagenome ERZ780043 (study PRJEB29588, sample SAMEA2161608) | human gut metagenome | biome: human gut; feature: human-associated habitat; material: faeces | place: Denmark | collected 2008/2010 ... | reverse complement strand
GAATGTTTTGGGAATTTGGGAGATTGATGTAGATAGAATTATTCGGGAATTAACGATTATTTATTGTATCTAAGACTTGTTTATGTCTGATATGTTGTGTGTCTATAATCTGTTTAAGTTTATGGATACGTAAAAAAAGGAGATAAAAATCAATATTTTGAGTATTATGCGTTCTGATAGTTCTAAATATTCGATTTTGTGGTATAAAAAGTAGCAAATTTTCATAATAAAGGTGGTAATAGCATGTGTACAGAGGATATTATTCATTCTGAAATAGATAAATTCTTGGAAAAGAAAGAAATTAGTGTTCCCAAAAAGAAGAATGATTTCATTGATTATAGAAGTGAAGATTCAACGCAAGGCGTCCCACCCCATTTATGTGTCAGATTTTCAACTCCTGAAATCGATGCGATAAATAAGAATTATCCTGCTCAAGATAAAAAGGTTATTGGAAAGTTTAGATTTAGATATTTCTGTCTTTTCGAGCTTTACACATTTGATACACATGACGAGCAGTCCCATGAAGGATACACGATAGATTTAACCTTCCCTATCCCTGATGAGGATGATGTATTAACACCTATCAGAACTGAAGCATTTAATAGGATTAAAAAAGTATTCGTTGATAGACCTTGGGCAAGACCATATAGTGGAGCAAATTGGCATCATCTTAGAGTATTCGAAGTTTCAGAGAAATCGATGAAAGAAGATCCTAGAGGTTTCGAAGTAGCCTTAAGAGAATTCTTGGATAAAGGAATCCAAACAGCAATCGATTTGTCAAAGAAGTTGAATTGATTAGACAAGACCTTCTGGGGAAGGCCTTTTTCTTTATTCTTTTCATGAGAATGTTAATTAATTATAACAACCTAAATAGAAAAACACTTTTATCATATACAATTGAATTTGTGTTAAGAGGTTGAACATATGAATAACGATGCCGATATAAAGATGAGTTGGTTGGATAGGAAAAAAGAAGAATATAAGGAAGACTTTAAGCAAACATTTTTAAGTTTACCTCCTAAGAAAGTTGCGATGAACTTAATTCTGATATTTTTAGGAAGTGTATTGCTAGCTTTTGCAACATCATTCTTTCTAATTCCCGGAAATATTGTTATGGGTGGAAATTCAGGAATAGCTTTGACTATTATGGAAATAATAAAGAGATCGACAAACAATAACTATCCGTCTTGGATAGATACTGATTTTATTATTCTATTGTTGACCATTTTCTTCTTTATTTTAGCCTTTATCCTATTAGGATTTTCATCTTTGATTAAGAATAGTATTTCAGCTATTACTTACCCATCTTTTGTCTTTATATTTACAGCCATTAGAAATGTCGAATCATTTCATTATTTAAGAATAGAAGAATACATGTCTTCATATCCTAATCCCGTTATAGGAAGTGGATATGATCCTTTAGCTGTAAGCATTGTTGCAGCAGTATTTGGCGGTGTTTTTATGGGGTTGGCAACTTCTTTAGCCTTTAAAGGAGGTGGAAGTGCTGGTGGAACTACGTGTCTCGTGGTTTATTTTAGTAAACACACAAAGATGAAGGCTCATACTGCTTCGATTATCATCGATATAATCATAATTGCAGCTGGTATGTTTGCTTACATGGATATCATCACTTCTTTGATAGGCATAATGGCTGCTGTTACATGTTCTCAAATCATAGCGAAGGTGTTTGTCGGTGGATCGCAAGTATTGCATGCAGAAATCGTATCTTCTCATTGGGAAAACATATCCCATGCTATTCATACTAAGATGAGAAGAGGGACTACTATTTATACAGCACAAGGTGGATATACAGGTGTTGAAAGGAAAGTTGTATATGCATCTTTCACTAAAGAAGAGTATCAAGATTTCTTAAAGATTGTAAACGACGAAGATCCATCAGCTTTTATCACTATCACTAATGTTTATGATGTTTCTGGTGGTTATGGATTTGCTAAGAAACGAAATAAAAATATTAAAGAAGAGCCAAAGCTTCTTGATACTAAAGAGAAAATAGAAGAAAATAAAGATGACAAGAAAGAGTGAGGATTTAAAATGGAAAAATTATTTTTGGATGCATTTGATGGCGAGAAGATTCCAGTAACTTTCTTCTCTTGCGATAATCCTAAAGGATTATTTCAAATTATTCATGGGTCTTTGGAGCATAAGCAAAGATATTATGATTTCTGTGAATTCTTAAACAAAAATGGATATGCGGTAATTATTTCTGATTTAAGAGGGCATGGTGAATATGTCAACGAGAAATATCCTCGTGGTCATTTCATCAATCTTGATGAATTGATTGATGATGCCGTAGTGGTGACCCATTTCATCAAGAGCAAATATCCAGGCAAGGATTTGACTTTGTTTGGGCATTCTTTAGGAAGCCAATTAGCTAGAGTATATCTAGAAAAGCATGATGATGAGATTAAGAATCTCATATTGACTGGGACTGTTGAATATGAGCATTTCGCTTGGCTCGGTGATTTTATGTGTGATGTAGTAGCTTTCTTTAAAGGCGGATACACTAAAAAATCCAAACTATTAAAAAATGCTAGTGGTCTGGCAAAAGATGAGAAACTTTGGCTTTCTTATAGTCAAGAAAACATTAGAAAGAAAAATGCTGATGAGCTTTTTGCAGATGAGTTTACCATTGGTGGATATAAAGTGCTAATCAAATCTAATAATGAAATTAGAAAGATCAAACATTATCAATGCAAGAATCCTGAATTAAGAATCAGATCTTTCAATGGAGATGGCGATTTCTTGACTGGATATGATAAGGGTTTAACTAAATCGATGAATTACCTCAAAAAGATAGGATATAAAGACGTCGAATATAAGAGATATGATCATATGCTTCATGAGATATTAAATGAAGACAATCATCAAATTGTATATGATGATATCCTTAAATTCATCGAAAGCAAATAAAAATTCAAATACTAAACAACTGCTGAGAAACTCCAATTCTTGGAGTTATCGGCAGTTTTCTTTTTTGATGTATTGACAAATATAATAGCTAGTTTTAGTCTATGAATAGTTGATTAATCAACTATTTTAAGGAGTAGTCTATGGATGAAAGATATCGTTATATAACTAAGATTAGTAGAAATCTGGATTTGTATAAGAGAAAGAACAAAGAAATGGATGACTTTTCATCTTCTGAAGAAATGTCTTTGCATTTGATAAGACATAACAAAGGCATATCTCAGGAAAGACTATCAAAGTTGTTAGGATTAGATAAAGCATTGATAACTAGAATAGTAAAGAAATTGATAGATCAGGGCTTGGTCGATAGAAAGAGAAGCCAAAAAGACAAAAGGGCATATGAACTTTATCCAACTGACAAAGCAGAGTCGTTTAAAAAGGATATCGTCGATTTAGAAGACAACTATTATCGATCAGTCTTCTCTGTTTTTAGCGATGAAGAAAAAGAACAATTTTTATCTTTATTGACAAAAGTATATACAAAATCAAAACAGATTAGAAAGCAAGGAAAATGAAACACTATAATAAAATTAGATATTATTTCTATTATCTTTGGGGGATACTAGTTCCTTTAACCATCACTGGAATTCTTTATGATTCATTGATGAGTTTTATCCCTAGGATAGAAGGAGATGCTATCAATAGCATCAAACAACAAAATACTGATTTGATTATCAAATCATCATTGATATTTTTAGGCTTGACAATTTTTGTTCAAATAAACAGATTTTTGAAAAGATATCTGGTTAGAGTATTTTCAAATAAGATGAATTATTTGATGAGAAATAAATGCTTCAATCATATGTTGAGTTTGGATATGGTCTTTTATGAGCAAAATAAAGTTGGAGATATCCTGAATAAGAATACGACTGATATTTCTGATACTTGTGAAAGTATCAGAAAATTGACTACAGAGATATTTGATACAGTGATATTGATGATCGGATATATAGTTTCTTATTTTTTGTTAGATTATAGAATTGCCCTTATGAGTCTTCCTTTTGTTCTCATATCTATAATTATTTCTTTGCTTCTAAAGAAGAAAGTATATATGACTACAAAAGATTACAAAGAGTATTCATCTAAGTTTAAAGATAGTACTTTGAATATGTTGAAGAATGAGATTTATTTTAGAGGAATGGGAGTAAATGAGAAATATATAGATCAATATTCTAAAGAAGTCGACATATTAGCTAAAAAGAATGTGAAGAACTTAGTTTATAAAGCTAGTATGGAATCTATATATTCATCAATTGGATTTATAGGATTGTTCTTTGTCTTATACTTTGGCTTAAATAATGTCATCGATGGAACTTATGATATAGGAACATTCACAACTATTCTTACAACTTTTGTTTTGATAGCCAATAAAGGATCAAAGGTTGGAAAATCTTTCAATGCATATCAAGGACTTAAAGTTACCTGGAAACGTATTAAGCCTTTCCTAGAAGATGATATAGAAAAAGAAGAAGAATATCAGTTTAATTCTGATGGATTATCTTTAATCGATTTCTCATATTCTTATGATGATTTTAAAACTCCAACTATAACTTATAGTTTTAATAAAGATGAAAAAATTGGAATTGTAGGTAGAGTGCATACAGGGAAATCAACTCTCTTAAAGTCTTTAACTGGTCTATATGAATATGATGGGGAAGCAAAACTAAATGGAATAGATTTAAAAGATTTATTTAAATCTAAAAATCAAGTTATTTCTTATTGCCCTTCTAAAGAATCTTTATTCAAAGATTCTATTGCTAATAACATTGAATTAGGTAGAGATGGGAATATAAAAGAAGCCTTGAATTCAGCTTGTTTTACAGATTCTCAATTAGATATCAATACTGAGATCAATCCGACAATGGTGAATATCAGTGGTGGTCAAAAGCAAAGATTGATGTTAGCTAGAAGCTTGTATCATCAATCTAATATGTATTTACTCGATAATCCATTTTCTTCTTTGGAAAGATCGATGTCTGAATCTATTTCAAATCAAGTATTAGATATGAATGGATTGTTTTTCATTGTTACCAATGATGAAAATATTTTGAAGAAACTGGATAGAATCATTTATTTGAATGATGGAATAGCAAAGATAGATACATACTTTAATCTATTGAAAGATGATTCGTTTAAATCTTTGGTGGAGGGATGATTATGGTAAAGAAATTACTTTGGGAATATATTAAGCAAAATAAAATAAAATCAATTTTATGTATTCTTGCTTTAGTTGTTTCGATTCTTCTGTCTTTGACACCAGCTCAGTTGATTAGAATAATAACTGATGATTATTTAGATAGGAATAACATGGTTGTCTTAGTTATTCTTATTTGTGCTTATGTCTTATCTTATGTCTTATATGGATTATCTAATTTCTTAAAGAATTATCTGCTTCTTTCTTTCTCACAATATTATTTTGCATATGTTAGAAAGGCTATGATAAATTATTATTCCAAGATTGATTACAGGCTTTTAACTGATGTAGATATAGGAACATATGAAGGATATTTTGGAAATGATTTGAATTCGTTAAATAGTCTTTTTGAAGATGGAATAATAGATATGATCAGCGATTTGTTTAAGATGGTTGGAATATTAATATCGCTTTATATGTATAGCTATATATTTGGTCTGATAGTCACTGCCATTTTACCTTTGATAATATTTATGACTTTATTCTTTAAGAGAAGGATGTTAAAAGCACAAAAGAAAGTTAAATCTTGTGATGGAAATGCTAATGAAATTCTATTTGAATCTATAGAGAATATAGAACAAATAAAAATAAATAAAGCATATAAATATTCTAAAAATAGATATGAGACTATTTTAAATACTAATTATAAGGAAAGCCAAAAATCTTATTTCTATGATGCAATATTTTCACCGATAATGCAGATGATTAGATGTATTTTGATTGCAACTATAATCTTAGTTTCAGGTTTAAAACCTGACATATTTAATATGACTGTTGGAATGATCATCTCATCGTTGAGTTTGATAAGTGATTTGTTTTCTCCAATTGAAAACATAGGAATGGAAATACAAACTATTCAACAATCCATCGCTTCATATCAAAGATTAAATGAGTTCTTTGAATATCCTGAAGTCTTGAATAATAGTGATGAAATAAAAGGATATAGTATTGAAATTAAATCATGCAGTTTTAAATATGAAGATAAAGATGTTTTATCTAATTTTAATCTTGATATAAAAGAAAAAGATAAGATTTTATTAAAAGGTGAAAGTGGGAAAGGGAAATCGACTTTAATGAAACTTATTCTTGGCTTGTTAAAGCCAAATGAAGGTGATGTATCAATAGGAGAAAAACCATCATTCTTATTGAATGAAGAAGAAAGGAATAGATTGTTTTCTATCGTTTATCAGGATCCATTCTTCAATGGTGGAACCATTTATGAAGAAATGACTTTATTAAATGATTCGATTTCAAAAGAATCAGTATTTGACGCTTTAAATAAAGTGGGATTATCGAAGATAAAAGACATAGATATAAAATTAAATCCTAATGAATATTCTTCTGGAGAACTTCAATTATTTAATATAGCAAGGATATTATTGAAAGATTCATCAATCATCTGTTTGGACGAAATGAATTCTAAAATAGATTCAATTACAAATAAACAAATTATTAGCCTGATTAATAATTTGTTTAGAGACAAGACTATTATTTCTATAAATCATTTTGGAGAGAGCATAAACAATGTTAAGATTGTTGAATTATAAGCAATAATTCTTCTTTAATTATGTAATCGGCTATATTACAATCCTACGAAAGATGGCATTAATTTATAAATAACTTAATACAAGAATTAAGAAAACAAAATTTGATTATAAAGAATCAATTAGCCTTCTTTGTCTTTGGATGTTAAGTGAATAGATGAATTGGTTCATTGACCCCTGAGCAGATATCGTTCATCAATAAATACAACAATGAAGAATTATTTAGGAATCTAGTTAATTCATATAGAGATGACAATGAGATGAGATTGTCCTTGGACTACATAATCAAACTCAATGACAGATCAAAATAATCTTTCATACCACTAGTATTAACTGTAAAATTTGGACTTAAATAGCGGCCAAAAAGGCCGCTATTTTTCTTCATATCATCGGTTCTATATTCATATAGGTGGCTACCTGATTTACAAATGTCTTCGTCTCAGGACCAATGTATTTTTGGGCAGCTTTGTATATTTCTTCGCTTTCGGTTGTAAGATTTTCCAATATAGTGACTTGAAGCAAGTTTTGCACCCTATAATCTTCGTTTTTAGCCATATCTTCAAAGAAAGAGAACGCTTTTCTCAGCCTTGCATCATCTTCGTTTTCCAAAAGTCTGTAGATGAAAGGCATGACAAATATTCCGAATGACATATGCGATAACTCGTCCCCATCATCTCCAATAACGGAATTCTTTTCACACGTAGAAAAATATTCTTTTTCTTCCGGAAATAAATTTTTAAAATCAGTATATATAGTTTCAAATTTCATTTTTTAGTTCCTCCTAATAATGCCTTTATAAGGCTCTTAAGTAATTTGTTTGCTAGTTTTCTATCGCTTTTGGAAAGCGCCGGATTTTTTAATATGCGCTTGAGATATTTTATAGTAATTTCAGCCTTTATCGTATGTGGCTTGCCGTGTTTAGCCATGCCCAAGCCAGTAGCTTTCTCAAATTTTAGGACACTAGCAGTTCCGCCATCGCCAATCATGGCTCCGGGGCGATACAATTGATTCACGGCATTTTTCAATTCCGGACTTTTGGCCTTTTTCATCAAACGGTCGCGCCTACTGACTCCTATCCACTTCTTGTACTTAGCAAGGAGCACTCCACCTTTGATGCCGACATAGAAATCGGGCTCTTTAGGCTTAATTGGCGCAATCTCAGATTTTCTATGACCTGTTGTCTTCTTGAAAAGACTGCTGTTTCCCTTGCTCATCTCGCATCCCTCCTTCCTTTGTAGAAAGAGGCCGTACGACCATCGAACTGAAGGATAAGAATCCCTTCTTTTCTCAGCTTCTCGAAGCAAGGATAGCTTGCTGACCCATATACAATTATACACCTGGGCTTTAGCTTTCTCACCATTTCAAACAAGCCTTTTTCAAATCTTTCACGATCAATAAGCTTGTATGGCGAACCTCCGACGGTTCCGATGGCTACCGTAGAATTCTCTTCTATGCCATCAAAGCAGTAATCATACGTTTCTTCGGTGCCCCACCTTACGTTGTTGATGACCTGTTTCCTGCACATGGTTCCGTACCAGTAGCCGAACGCCCTCATCCTATAGGTATTCCATTTCTTCAAGGGCTCAGGGAAGTCCTGATAGGTCGAGAAATCAGGCGTTATGATTCCTTTGAAGTGTCTCAAAATCTCATAGGCTTTCTTCGGATAGTACCAGATGCCACTTCTCACTCCATCGAAGTTTTGATCGTGCTCATAGAAGCACACAAAGGCATCAAAGAAGTAATTCTTATCTTCCTTAATCCTTTTGTTGTGAATCGTTCTTGCTTCGCTATAAGTGATGATCTTTGACGGCATCGCAAGTGCTGTTGTGGGACATACAGGGATGTCGTTTTCTGTGAAATCAGCACCATCGACCATGAATGCGTTCCATATGTCTTTGCAGCTTTTCCTTGGTTTCTTTTTAATTTTTTTCACAAGGTTTAACCTCGACTTTCTGCCAAACTTTTTCGTTGGCAGTTCAATGATAGAATATTAAAAATGTCTTTTAACTAAGTCACATTTGCGGCTTTGCTAGGACTTGAATGCGGTCAATTTGCGGTAGACTTGCGGTGGATTTGCGGCGCCACTTATGATAGAATATAGATATGAGGTGACGACGATGAATTCGATAACGATTTCATGGCTTATGAAGACAATAAGGCCATATTCAAATAATCCGAATAAAGCCTTCCAGAATATGCTGGGCGATATGTTTGGCAACTTAACAGAAAACAAGATTTATTTCGTGGAATCAACCTCCTCATCGAGGATAATGAACAATGAATACGACGTACCCTATTCAATCAGAGAGGGCATTGCTGATATTGACGAACGCATTCTGATTGGCAGGCTTGTCTCCTATTTCAAATCCGAGCTCAATTCGTCGCTTGTCAGCCAGCTAAGGCAAAGGATGCAATCGGAGATAGATGCTTCTCCTCTATCTGATGAATTCAAGGCAGACCTGTCGTCATACAAGAACGATTACGAGTTCATCGCCAAGACCACTCTTTGTTCGATCTACACCGATAACAGGAAACGCTATGAGCAAACCATCATCGACAGCGGCAAACTCCATGTAGACTTGATTTCCGGAGACCTCATATCGATGTCCTTCAACAAGAAGCTTTGCAAGTCAATCAAGATAACGGTGATACCGGTTGACGACAATTTCACGATGAAGTTAAGTTCAAAGGGCGACGATTCTCCGCTTATCTCCAAGGACTCCCTCCATGGGAAGTTTATCGACAGGATGGACAAGCTCGGATACACGAGTAACAAAGTCAAGTTCAACACCGAATACACCGAAAAGGGCGATGGTTTCAAAATAGGCAAGTTCACCTATGGGCAGACGGAGTTCTGGTTTGTGCCCGTAAGCCATCTTGGCAGAAGAAACAGGGCCGAATCTTCAACAGAGGTTATCACTAAGGCAATAGATTCAATCATCGATGAATACGATATCGCCGGCCAAGGATATCCTTTGTATATGCCAATACTGGGGATGGGCAGGGCCAGGGTTTTCACATGCAACGATGATGCCATAAAATTCATCAATCAGAGAATATCGGCGAAATCATCTTACCTTAACGGCACCATGCATATAGTCATATACAAGAAAGAAATAAAAGACTGAGAGGAGAATACATAATGGTATATAGAACTAAAACATACTTAGCCGGCGATTGGACCGGCGACAAGGACGCAATCGACAAGATCCACGAATGGAACGACAGCGACTATCGCTCAAGATTGGACTTCGTCGATGTCCACGACTTCGTCCAAGCTAGGGATACAAGCCTTCCCTGCACAATCAAGGGTTCTCTCCACGACAGAATGACAATGTGCAAAACTTTCGTTCTCGTTGTCGGAGAACATACCAAGAGACTCACCAAGGGTGCATGCCATCTTTGCCCAAATTGTTTTTCTATATACAGTTGCCATTTCTGCAAAAGTAACCATGCGATAGACAACAGGAGCTATGTCGACTACGAATGCGAGCAGGCTATCAAGCAAGGTCTTAGAATCGTAGTGCTTTACAATGCCTGCAGAGTAAACAAAACACTTTGCCCTGACATACTAATAAATCAAGGAACGCATGTCGCGATGGGATATATCAAAGATGGCAAAGCATATTGGAACTATCCAGCTGTTAGAGATGCCTTAAAAGAAGAGTAGACTGTGCTCATTACCGTCATAATATGAACTGGGTATCCCAGTTGCATTGCCTTCAATGTCTTTGCGCCAAAAAGACGTAAAACCCTTATCCCGTTGAAAAAGACGTATGAATGACGTGCCTAATTCATCTCAATCTCAATGGGATTTCCGTTCTCGTCTATGAGACCTTTTCTCTTAGAATCTCAAATTTTGCTTGCTTTTTTAGTGCTTTGGCTTCTATATCAATTTGATATTGCTCTTCTCTTGCAAGGGTAGCAAGCCTTGATACTATGGCATCCATCTTCTTCATCTCGATTTTCCTTCTTAGGTTGTCTGAGGGGATGGCGTTGAGTTCGGCGTTTTCTTTGCTTCTTTCAACAATAATCCTGTCAATGATCTTATTGCCTATTCTCCTATAGATGTTTTTGGTGATAACATCAGTTTTATATGCACCCCTCTGAACTTTATATCGTTTTCGATATTCCTTTTCTTTTCTTTTTTGAGTATTTAAGAAAGCAAGTAATTCATTTCCTTTGAATGAATTTCTTAAAAGAACATATGAGATATTGTTTATATGTTGATAGTTGAAAAGGTTAATTCCGTTTATGCAATAGAAAATTTATTTTAGTCTTTCGCTAGTTTCCTGATAACATAATCCAGTCTGTTTCTGAGATACATAAATTCCTTTCTTGATGAAGAAGAGATCCACTTTTTTCTCGGATGCAAAAAAACTATGAGATGATCTTCCACACGTTGGGACCTTATAGGCCACGGGTGTGAAAGTATATCACTGAATATCTTTCCATGATCTGCAACATTCCCTACTTAGCTTGCATATTATCTCCTGAAAATGGGTGCAACACTTAATTCCTATTTCGATTAAGCAATGAAAATTTGAATGGCTTTTCTTTGCTGATTTGTGAATATCGAAAGATTATTTATTTAATAGCAAAAACTCTTTTTTATTATTTTTTTAAGCTTGAATAATGATACACTATTAATGCAAGTTATACCGATAAGGCGGACATGTCAATTTGTCGCAGTACATGAGATATTTCAAAGTGTATACTGGATCTCTTGCGGGAAATGGCAAATCCCTCTTTGAAAAATAATGCCTCTAGCACCTTTGAGGTGTAAATGACGTGGGTTCGAATCCCACTTGATTGTCTTTTTGACAGTCAATAAGCTTAGTGGTAAAAGCTCCTGTTTAAAAAACAGAAAAATCTATTAAACTATTGGACTTTATGTCCAATCAAAAAAAGAAACACCCGCATCAAAGAAAAATTAGGCTCGTTTTGCTAATAGAGTAAGTGATAATAAGCATTTTGCTTTGTTCAATGAGGATACCGTAAATATGGAATTTAGTCCAAATGATTTCATTCCGACTAAAAGAGTACTTACTTAATCAAAGACCGCTTTATGTTTATAGGGTGTTTATTGCTAATAATCCCTTTTATTTATTAGGGTTATTAATATAGGAGGATGAAAATATGAGAGTATTAATTAAAGAAGGTTGCAAAGGATTTCTGTTCAAGAAAGGGAAATTCATAAAAATGGTCGGGGCTGGTGTATATAACACTTTAGGCGGAAAATCTTATGAAGTTTGTGAGGTTAATAATTCAGCAATTAAAGTTAATGATATCAGCGATTTAGGAATTTTTAATAGTGACAGCAATTTTCAGAAAGAAACTTTAAAAGTAGAGGTAAAAAGTGGAGAAATTGTCGTTCACATAGTTGATGGTATTTTTGAGAGTGTCCTTACACCCAACAAATACTATTTCTGGAATGCGAATTATAAGCATCAATTTTTGCATCTTAATCTAAATACTCCTGAAATTCCAAGTGATTTTCCAAAATATCTACTTACTGAACAAGCATTAGCACCTTATGTTTCTAAATTTGAAATAAATTCAAAAAGTATTGGTGTTCTACTTTACAATCACAAATTTGTAAAATTACTCGAACCAGGCATACATTTCTTCACCAAAGGAAACAATGTCGTTACTGTAATTCCTGTAGAATCTTGTGTTGTATCTCAGGATATTGTTGGCCAAGAATTATTGACCAATGATAAAGTATCATTACGTATAAATTGCGTTGTTAATTATAAAGTTACTGATTATGTTAAAGTAATTACTGAGATTAATGACTACAAAAATCAACTTTACACATATGTTCAATTAGCGTTACGTGATTATATTGGTGAAAAAACATTCGATGAAATTCTTGCTTCAAAAAAGGAGATGTCTAAATATTTATTAGATACTCTTAAAGAAAAAGGTAAAGAATTGTATCTAAGCATAAATGAAGCATCTGTTAAAGATATAATTTTACCTGGCGAAATTCGTGACATTATGAATACTGTTTTAGTCGCAGAAAAGCGTGCTCAAGCAAATGTCATTACTAGACGTGAAGAAGTAGCTTCCACTCGTTCATTACTTAATACAGCACGTTTAATGGATGAAAATGCCACTCTTTACAAATTAAAAGAGCTAGAATACGTTGAAAGAATTTGTGAAAAGGTTGGAAATATCAATATTAATGGCGGCAGTGATGTGCTTAGTCAATTAACTGGCATGCTAAGTTCTAATAAAAACAATCCCAAAAATAACTAAAGAGATTTCTTGCCTTTATACACCTGATTTTAAAATTTGTTATATGTAACCCCAAAAAATGCTTAATCAAGAATTTAATCATTTAAAAAATGGAGTTTTATAATTTAAAAAGTTTAAAGCACTATAAACGTTAGACTTTTTTTACAAGTAATTATTAATTTAATTTGCCTTTCTATCTTCATTCAATACAAGATAATAAACAACATCATCATAATATTTATTCTTATAACATCCAGAAAATAATAAAGTTCCGTATTTTGTAAATCCAGCCTTCTCCGCAAGCTTTTGTGAACCAATATTTGTTATTTTAGTTTTAATTTTTAGACATCTAATATCGGGATTAACAACATCAAATACACACTGTCTTAAAGTTTCAGACAATACAAATAGACTTTTTAATTTCAGTTGATTTATAAGTTCATTTAATGCTTCAAAAGCATATCCGTTTCTTCTATATTCTTTTTTAACAAAATATTCAACATTGTACAAAGCATTATCACGATTCGTAAAGCAAATACTACCTATAGGTGTATTACTATTTTTAAGAAATATAGCAAAACCTAAAGGTTTTTCGTTCATATAACAATGTTCAATTGAATCACCATATTCCAAACCATAATAATTTTCAAATTCATCTTTATTTTGATAAAAATATTCATCATATAATTTAGAAGTTTCTTCATTAAAAGCTTTTAAAATTAAACGATTCGTTTCTATAGGTTTATTGATATTAATATTCTCAGACAAAGATCCATATTTATTAATAGCATCTTGTTTAGCTTTTTCTATTAATCTTAAAAAATCTAGTTCATCCTTTGTAAAATCTTTTTCATAAAAATTAGAAAGAGTAGAATTCCAAGTAATGTACTTATTCCATAAATATGTCTTTCCATCTTCTCCTAAAGAAAATATATAGTGAAAAGCCTTAAGATTATCATTATATTCATCGCTTTGTCTATTTGTTAAATCAGGCATCCAAAAATTAAAATTAAACATATCTTTGACTTTCTTTTCAATAAATTCATCTATATGGAAAATATCATTCATGTAAGTTTGTCTCCTTATTTTAATATGCCACTACGTTAATATTCATCACGAATTATAGCAAAACAAAATATGATTTATATTATTTAGTAATAAAAAAATAGCAGCTTTCGCCACTATTTCTTCTTTCTATTACGGACAATATCTAATTTTGCCCTTACAACGAAGTGACATGTCGCATAATATATTCCTATTATGTGAACGCTGTTCGTCTTTTTACAATTTGGTGGAGCTGAGGGGAATCGAACCCCTGTCCAAATGAGGCCCCGCTTCAAGCACTACAGCTTAGGCTGACTTGTCAGTCGAATCTCATGGTGTCAGTCGACCAAGGAAACTCGACTCCCTGTCTTTGTGTCTGTCTTTCTACTGGCAAGAAAAAGTATAAAGATAAGGTGAATCTGTTTACGCGTACAAGAAGAAAACTCACCGAGTTCTTCAAGACACGTCCGTGGCCTAGGAACTAATGCCTAGGCAAAACTGGTAACTAATTCTAGATTAGTAAGCAGCAGCCATTTGGAAAGAGGGCTGACGGAAGAATGACACGTTTTTCTTGGCACTTGTGTTTGTGTAAGGTCATTAGGTGACCAATCCGCTGCTCTTAAAGTTCCTCCTCACCTGTCGAGACCTAGACAGCCCCAATGTGAAACGAAACTTCACATATATTATTATACGTCGATTATAGAAAAAGTAAAAATCAAAAAAAGAAAAGCGAGGCTTAGCCTCGCTAATCTTAGTTATTCTAATTATTAGATAACTTCTCTTTTTCTAAAGAAAGGAACAGCTATTTCGTGTACGATTAGAGGAACAATTCCTAAAGCAGCACAGATCATCCAGTTGTACCACTCAAGTCCGTTGCTATGACCGAGGAAGATATCGGTAAGTCCAGGAACTTCAGTGACCAATATTTGAAGAATCAATCCGAATCCAAAGGCTACGATGAAGAACCAGTTAGTTCCCTTGAATACATAGATGAATGACTTCTTGATATTGCTCATTCCAATCATATGGAAGAGTTCTGCAAGACCTAAGGTAGTGAAAGCCATAGTACGTGCATCCTCAAAGCAAGATATAGCATGTATTGCTTCTTCAATATCTAATTCAGTGCCGGTGTTTCCTCTAGCATACATCGGGTTGGCATTGAGGAATATCTCCATAGATTTAATTCCATCAGGTGATAAGATGGAATTCAAATTTGTGCCATTATTCAATGCATTATATACATCGTTCCAATTAGCATAATCAGATTTATTTCTACCGGCGATTAAAGCTTCTTTTAAGCTTTCCGAAGCCATCATTTGATTCCAAGTTAAATCATATTGAGTCATTCCATAGATGACAGGAATGAGGAAGGCTGCGAAGACGATGATGAAGATGATGAAACCGTAGAACATATTGAATTTGAATCCACCATGAGCAAAAATTCCATCTTTTGGATTTCTAGGAGCATTGTTCATGATATCAGGATCCTTGTCATCACGTCCTAAGGCGATGGCGGGTAGTGAATCTGTAATCAAGTTGATCCAAAGCAACTGCATAGCGGTCATAGGAGCTATGATGTGTGCACATGTAGCTAAGAACATGACCAAGATTTCAGCAAAGTTGGATGAAAGCAAGAAGAAGATAGTCTTTTTGATGTTTGAATAAATACCACGACCTTCTTCTACAGCTTTTTCAATAGAAGCGAAGTTATCATCGGCTAAGACGATATCAGCAGCAGATTTTGCAACATCAGTTCCGGTGATTCCCATAGCGATTCCGACATCTGCGGCTTTTAATGAAGGAGCATCGTTGACACCATCACCTGTCATTGCAGCGATTCCACCGTTAGCCTTGATAGCCTTGACGATTTCGACTTTGTTTTCAGGTGAAACACGAGCAAATATTCTCTTGGTCTTGACCAACTCTTGAAGTTGTTCAGGAGTGCATTTATCTATTTCAGCACCGGTCATAGTTTGCTCAGGAGAAGTAGCAATTCCTAACTCTCTTCCGATGGCTAATGCAGTATCGGCATGGTCACCAGTGATCATAACTGTAGTAATTCCAGCACGATGTAGCTTTTCAACGGCAGGCTTAGCCTCCAAACGAGGAGGATCGATCATTGCGACCATTCCGACATAGATGAGGTTATCCTCATTTATTTTCTCACCATTATGGATTGCAAAGGCTAATACACGGAATGCTTGCCGTGCTAATTCTTTAGCGGCATTGTTGATATTAGCTATATCACCATCGGTGATATCTCTGACTTCACCATTGATTAAGATTCTATTAGCATGAGAGAGAATTGAATCCAAAGCACCTTTGGTGAAGATGATGGTTCCATCAGCTTCACTGTTTTTGAACTCATATTTCTTCAAAGTGGCATTCTCAGGAATGTCTTTGATGACATGCATAGTAGACATCATCTTTCTGACTGAATCGAAAGGCATCTCGTCAATTCTGGGAAGAGAAGACTTCTCAGTCTCCTCTTTTTCAATATTGAATAGATGTGCAAAATCCAATAAGGCGATTTCTGTAGGATCTCCGTATCTATCTCCATTGATAGAAGCATTGGAGTCTAGCATCATTCCTTTGGTGACTAATTCGAATTCTTCACTATGGATATCAACTTTATCAGCATCGATGATTTGATTGTTGGCGTAGACCTTTTTGATGGTCATACGATTTTGAGTTAAGGTTCCAGTCTTATCAGAGCAAACATAAGTGACAGCACCTAAAGTTTCGACAGAAGGCAACTTTCTTACGATGGCGTTGACTTTGACCATCTTGGACATACCCATGGCCAAGACGATAGTGACGACTGCAGGTAAACCTTCAGGAACAGCTGCGACAGCCAAAGCGATAGCAGCAGTGAACAAGTTGATGATATCATCAGGCTTGAATGTTCCATTCATGAAAGAAGGAATCAACCAGAGCAATCCAACGATGAACATTGCGACGACGATTCCGATACAAATGAATCCGAGAATCTTTCCTAATTCAGCAAGCTTCTTTTGCAATGGAGTTTCTTCATTGTTCTCTTGAAGCATGGAAGCAATCTTACCTATTTGGGTATTCATTCCAGTACCCACGACTATTCCTTCTCCACGTCCGTAAGAAATAGGACATGAAGAGTGAGCGATGTTGGATTCATCTCCGACAGCATGATCGCCTTTTAATAAGGCATTGCAGTCTTTTTCTGATGGAACGGATTCACCTGTCAAAGAGGCTTCATCAGATTTTAAGTTGACTGATGTTGTCAAACGAACATCTGCAGGAGTAATGGTTCCTTCTTCGAGGATAACGACATCACCCAATGCTACTTCAGTAGCCTTTACAGTCTTCAATTTTCCATCACGTCTAACTGTACATGAGGGTGAAGACATCTTTTTTAAGGCTTCGAGGGATTGAGCAGCTTTAGCTTCTTGGGCAGTTCCGATTACAGCATTCAAGATGACGATAGCTAGAATGACTGCAACTTCTGCCCAGTCGGCTACTTCATTTCCATTGATGATTGCAATCACTGCATCGATGACAGCTGCAACTAAGAGAATCAAGACCAATGGGTCTTTGAATTCCCCTAAGAACATTTGCATTACGGTCTCTTTTTTAGCTTCTATTAGCTTGTTAGGACCATAAGCGTTCAAACGTTTTTGAGCTTCATTTTCAGTCAATCCAATTTCGGGATCAACTTCGAACTTAGCTTTGACATCTTCGATGGTTTCTTGTGAAGCATCGAATCCATCTAAAAACTTCTTTTCAACGAGAGACTTTTGATAGTTTGGGTCTTTTTGAAGAGCTTTTTCTTCTTTGGCCTTCTCTTTCATCAATTTCTCGGAAGATTTAGATTGTTCTTTTTCTTCCATATGTTCTTCCTTTCAATCAAGATTTCAATCTTGACGCACAAAATATTATAAATGAGATATATAAAAACTACTTATGGAATCTCTTTCAAACCAAAGAAAAAAGAATGGATTTTATAGTCATTTTTTACTACAAAATCCATTCGAAATTTTGATAAACTAAAGTCGGTAAAAAGTAAAAAAATATCGTTTTTATTTCAAATATTTTCTCAAGATATCTTCAGCAATCAAAACACCGCTGGCTGAAGCTTGAGCAAGACCTCTTGTAATACCAGCTCCATCACCACCACAATAAAGATTGGATATCTTCTTTGTCTCTAAGTTATTGTTTACTTCAGGCCTATCGGAATAGAACTTAGCTTCAACACCATACAGAAGAGTATGTTCATTTGCGATGCCAGGCGTTACATAATTCAAAGCTTCGATCATCTCTATAATTGACTTTAAAGTCTTGTATGGCATGCAAAGAGACAAGTCTCCAGGTACTGCATCCTTCAAAGTGGGCTCGACAAAGCCTTCTTTGATTCTCTTAGGTGTGCTTCTCCTGCCGTTCTTTAAATCACCATATCTTTGAAGTATGACTTTTCCACAAGCTAATCTATTAGCTAAGCTTGCAACGTCTTTGGCAAATTGGTTAGGATCCTTGAAAGGTTCGCTGAATTCATGAGAGACCAATAAGGCAAAGTTTGTGTTTTGACTTCCTAATTTTGGATTGGCATAGGAATGACCATTAGCTAAAATGACACCATCCTCATTTTCCATGACGACATGACCAGAAGGGTTAGAGCAGAATGTTCTTACGATGGTTCCTTGGGTTGTGTGGAACAAGAATTTTCCTTCATAAAGATTCTTGTTGATATCCTGCATTACGACATTAGTAGTTTCTACTCTAACTCCTATATCGACTCTATTGTTCAAAGTTCTAACACCGTGATTATTGAGCATCTGTGAGAGGAATGTAGCTCCTTCTCTACCTACACCCATAATGACATTCTTTCCTTCAATTTTAGAGTTGTCTTCTAAGATAACACCTTGAATTTCGTCTTTGTCATTTACTTCTATATCGGTTACTTTGACTTCGAATTTGAATTCGACACCTTTGCTTTCAAGATATTTCCTAATCTCAGTTAATATATGGTAATTCCCATCAGTTCCTAAATGTCTCACTGATGCTCTGAGCAATAAAAGTCCAGCTCCGATTGCACGTTGCTCGATCAATCTGACTTCATCAGTATAAGGATTTGTTATATCTTTTGTAGCACCAAATCCTAAATTGACTTCATCACAATAATTGATGAGAGATAGAACTTCGTTATCTCCAATATAATCTCCTAACCAACCTCCGAATTGAGTGGTTACATTAAATTTTCCATCAGAAAAAGCACCGGCACCACCAAATCCTCTAGTGATGTCATATTTGTCTATTTTCTTTCTAGGCTTTGATTGATCTCTTTTAACTCCAGGAACAGGTCTATCAAAGATATCCTCTCCTTGGTCTAAAATGATGATCTTTAAATTTGGATCTTCACTAATCAACTTATAAGCTGCCATGTATCCACATGGACCAGCTCCGACTATTACTACATCATATGATGACATAAAAAAAGTATCCCTTTAATAAATTATAAAACTAAATCATCATTTATTCTTTTTGTTTTATAGAGATACTTTATAAACCTAATAAGTTTGATATCTTTTCAATTCTTCAGATGAGAGTTTCTTGTCTCTTCTTCTAGTCTTTTCATTAATTGTTTCATGACATATTATCATCAGAGCAGCAAATCCAATCATAAAATAAGGAAGAATAGAATAATTATCCCCTATCGATCTTGCTATCAAGCCGATAAGAGGTGGCATAGATAGATTTCCGACATATGCTGAAGCCATTTCTAATCCCATTGCACTTTGTGATCCAGCTTTAGAAAATCTATATGGTGTAGATCTTATAATTGCTGGATAAATAGGTGCACATCCTAATCCTACAATTACAAATCCGACCATTGGAATGTATTTATTTACTTGAATCAGAGCTAAAACAATTCCTAATAGAATTATGGACTCTCCCATTCTTATCATCTGTTTCTCATTCATCTTCAACGATAGAGGACCACAAATCAATCTTCCTACTGTTATTCCTATATAGAATGTCGAAGTCAACATAGCAGCTTCATCAGTTGTCGAACCCATATTTTTATTGAAGAAGCTTCCAACCCAAAGACCGGTAGAAGATTCTAAAGCACAGTAACAGAAGAATCCTATGACTGTTAAATAGAAGATAGGATCTTTCAATATTATTGTCGATCTTTTTATTGCTTCTTCAGCTTCTTCTTTCTTCTCTTTTTCAGTTTCATCCTTCTTATTCTTTTCCATCACTTTGTTCCATAATGGTAAAGTTGCAAATAAGAGTATCGATATACCTAATTGAATACATGCTATGGTTAGAACACCATAATTCCATCCTCTGGATTGATTATTCGCATCTATGAAAGCTCCTATGATTAAAGGACCTATAGAAGCTCCTATCCCCCAAAATGCGTGGAGCCAATTCATATGAATAGCTTTGTAATGTAAAGCTACATAGTTGTTTAAGGCTGAGTCTATAGCTCCCGCCCCTAACCCTAATGGAATTGCAATCAAGAAGAAGGCCCAACCATATCCTTCTTTAACAAAGGAGAATAATAATAGAGCAATAGCAGTGAGAACTACTGATACAGATACGACTATTTTAGTCGAAAACTTTCTTATCAAATACGATGAACATAATGAGGATATGATAGTACATATAGACACTACTATTCCTATATATCCGGCTAAATCAGATGGAAGGTTTAAATTATCAGCTATAGCTGGGAATGAACTTCCAAGCATTGAATCTGGTAATCCTAATGAAATGAAAGTGATATAGATAATTATTAAAAGTAAAGTAGCCATATTATTAGATCCTCTATCAAAGCTACTCGATTTTAGATTATCTCCATATTTTTTGAAACAAAAATTATAATAATGAATATATAATTAGTGCGGTAAAAGTAAAAATTTTCCAATAAAATCAAAGGATTAGTTTTTTCTATGGGAATGCGTTTAGATAAATATTTAAAAGTAAGCCATTTAATTAAAAGAAGAACGATGGCGAAGGATTATATCGATGCTGGTTATGTAAAGGTAAATGGCAAAGTAGCCAAACCTTCCACCGATATAAAGATAGGTGATGAGATTGAGATCTCATCTACTAGTGGTGAAGTTACCAAAGTGACAGTTATGATGACAAAGAGCTTTTGCAACTTGTCTGATGCAGCTTCTATGTATAAGTTCCCAGATGATTTAGGAAGCGGTAATGGAAAAAAGTAACTTCTCATTTGATAAAAGAGTCGAGTCTTTAGGATTGAATAAATCCGATAAAGTTTTGATTGCTTTCTCTGGTGGTGGTGACTCGACGTTTTTGTTGATGCAAGCTTTAAATTATTTTTATGATGGTAATATTTATGTCGCTTATGTAGATTACCATGATTCTGAATACACACCTGAAGAAGAAAAGATTGTTTTAGATTTTATTAGGGACAAAAACATACAATTCTTTAGAAAAGATGTGTATTTATCGTGGAAAGAATCTAATTTTGAAGCCAGAGCTAGGGATATAAGATATAAGTTTTTTAAAGATATAGTATTAAAAGAAAACCTTAAAGGAGTGTTGGTAGCTCATCATGCTAATGATGATGCTGAAACATATCTTTTTCAAAAGAGTAGAGGATCTATTACAGATGAATTGGGATTGAAATCTATATCTATTCTTTATGGAATGAGTGTTTATAGACCACTTCTTCCAATAAAAAAATCAGATATTATTAAATATTTAAATGATAATGACATCATTTATTTTGATGATCCCACAAACAAGAACTGGAATAGATCTAGAGATAGATTGAGAATGAGTGTTTTATCTTCTGATGATAATGTAGATAAAACATTAGAGCAAAGAAATAGAGATTCAATCAAGAATGACGAAGAGATAGAAAAAGCTAATGAATTTTTAAACAAGAATAGATATGAATTTAAAGAATATAGAAAATTATCTATCAATATACAAAGAAGATTTCTTTATAAAGCAATACAAATTTTAATAGGCAAAGAAGACAATGATATGGTCGTATCAACGATGAATATTTGCTTTGAATTTCTAAAATCAAATAGAACTGAATCCTTGAAATTAAATGATGAATTATATTTATATAAGGATAAAGATGAATTTTTTTTCGGATCACCTATAGAATTAAATGATAGTTATTCGTTTGAAATCGATAGACCTGGAATCTATGATTTCAATTCAATTCATTTGGATTTATCTCATCCATCTTTATATAAAATAAATAAATTTCCAGTATTTATAAAAGCAGTTAAAAAAGGCGATATGATTTCTACTGATTTAGAGTGTAAAGATGGTTGGTTATGTATGAAAAAACATGGAGTGCCAACATATTTGAGAGGATTTTATCCAGCTTTATATAATAAAGAAGGCAATATCATTTATCTTCCTTTTTATGGAGATGATAAATTCTATATTAACGTATATAGAATTTATCCGAAACAAAAGTATTGATATCGTTAATATATTTTCTATTTCTTTGACCGAAATAGAATAAATCTATTGCTGCTAGTACTAATAATCCAGTGGCACCTATAAAGAATCCAAATATCGTTATTCTGAATGATTTGGTTCCTTCGTAGTGAACTTTAATGTCATACTCACCTTCGGGTACTTTAAATGCTACTAATCCGTCCACATATTCAGGTGTTGTTTCTGAATTCAAAGAAAAATTATTTTCATCTTTGACTATATCTACGACATATCCATCATAATAGAGCTGTGGGATTTGAATTAAAGCTTCTTCAGTCGAGATGATGACATGAAAATCGACTTCTGGTGTTTTAACTCTAGTAACTTTTAATTCACCCGATCCTTCAAGAAATACATGTTGGATGTATTCATCTATTCCATGTCTAGGCTTTCCACTCCATAATGAACTGTGTACTTTGTAATACAAAGAATTCGAATACTTCGCTGGCTTATAACTCGAATCGTTGAATACTTTTGGTAGGTATTCATCTTGAGCACCTAAAGCCCAAACTTTCATCACTCCATCATATTCCATACTATCATTTTGCCAAATAGAATCAGGCTGATAGACATACACGTTTCTTTTCTCTGGCAAAGCCTGGCTTACGCCGATAAGTAATGCTGCACCAGCGATTGCAACAGGTGTTACAGCAGGTACTTTCTTTAGATAACGCAACAATACACCAACTAAGAAGAAACACATGAAATAGAATAATGACCATACGCGCCAAGCAAACTGTGCATTGTACATAATCGATGGAAGGATTGACCATACTTCTGGAACATAGAGAAGTAATCCTAATAATACTATCGATATGATGGCATAATACAAATCGATATCTTTAAATAATTTGATTGGCTTTGTTTCATCATCCACAATTAAATTTCTTCTTCCGCCTGTGACTTTGTAGTAAGCAAAGGTGACGTAGAAAACAAACATAGCAATACACATTTCAAAAGGCTGGTAGACAAGATTTGAAACTAAAACTAATACAAAAAATTCAACCAATAGTGTTGATTTCTTATTCAAGAATGTTAAATCTAATAGCTCGTCAGCTGTGATAACTAATCCTATTGCAAATAGATAGAATGCTATTGAATACTCGTATGAATCGACAGCTTCTAATGGATTCCATAGGTTGTAATATAGTTGACTTGAGATCCAATCCAAGTGAAGAAGTCCACTGAATGAATTTGTTGAGGCTATGCTATCTTGAATATGTTTTAAGTTTGTCCACATTACTTCATTATCGCAGACTATGTATAAGTCACTTTTGGTAGCTTCTAACATAGGAAGCAAATAAGGAAGTACGAATAAGACTATTAAAACTATAGATACGCATGCATAAATATCTTTTTTCCAATCTTTAATAAAGAAATAAAGTTTCTTTATGTTGAACAACATATAAAGTATTGCAAATAAGCAAGTCACTAATGCTGTGAAAGGATGAGAAAGAACGATTCCAGTAACACCTACTATAGTGGATATATAGTGCCAGATTCTTATTTCTTTTTCGTTTAATAGACTATAGACACCATAGAATATTACAGGTATCAACGATATCGCTATCGATTCAGAGAATGCACACCTACATATCATGCAAAAGATTCGATATGGATGGAAGGTATAGGCTATTCCTAAAATGAGCCCGCCTATATTGCTCTTAGTCATTCTTTTACCTAATGCATAAGAATAAAAACCACTGATTGCAATGAATATGATATCTGTAGTTTTCATAGCTACTACAGCTGTCATTCCTATGTTGTGAAATAAGTACATCAATTCGCCAGCAAATAAATGCGGTAAAGGAGCATAGAACATATGTGCATTGTATGCTACGTTTCCCATTGCTATCGTATTTGGACCGAATGGGTTCAAACCATTGATTGTGGCATTGTAAATGTCATAAATTTCAGATAGATGGAAATGTATGTCATCACCATTTGGCATTCCAGTGTTAAAGAAAACATAACTTATAGCGAAGATACATCCTATAAGGACGATACAACTTATTATCTCCTTGCTTACTTTCTTAGTAATGGTCTCTATTTTGTTCATAATGATTTGATTGTACTATTTTTCTGTAAAAAAGGAAATTGAAACGAGATATAAGGAAAGATTCGAGTCGTTTAAGATTTTATTACTAGAAGACCTGCTTCTTATGTAGACATTACTTTTACGTCTTTAAAGCTTGTTTTATCAGCCAAAGACTTTCATATCAATGGTCAATTTTTTAATGGGAAACGGAGAGTATAATCAATTAGCTGAATTACTTTCTGATAGGAACAAATCTTCATATTATTTTTGCCAAGTCTCGTGAAAAGATAATAGCTCTATGTTTGAAAAAATGATTTCTGTAGGATTATAGATAAACAAAAAAGTAGAGGAACCCCTCTACTTCTTTTACTCAATCGTTAAATTACCAAATGGTTATACGCTTGCTAGGCTCGATATACATCTTGTCGGTAGGCTTGACATCGAAGGCCTCGTACCATTCAGCAAAGTTTCTAGGCTGAATGTTTGCACGGAGCTTATGAGGTGCGTGAACATCGATAGAAAGCAAGAGCTTCTCATATTCGGGACGCATCTTAGATCCCCAAATTCTACCAAATTGTTTGAAGAATGATTGATAATCTGGATGTTCTTCATGAGATTCGATTTCGAGTGCGCATCCGACACCACCGTTATCAGCAATGTTTTCAGATACGATCAACTTTCCATTGACCTTTCCACCTTCCATTTCAATTCCATCGAATTCTTCAATCATCTTTTGGGTCAATTCTTTGAACTTCTTGAAATCTTCTTCGGTCCACCAGTTGTTAAGGTTTCCTCTTTCATCGCATTGAGCACCATTGTTGTCGAATGCGTGAGAGATTTCATGGCCTATTACAGTTCCTATTCCACCTAAGTTTTGAGCCTTGGTTTGATTCAATGAATAGAAAGGAGCTTGGAGAATTGCTGCAGGGAATGTTATATCGTTGACATAAGGGTTGTAGCAGGCGTTGACCATATGTCCAGGCATAGGCCATTCATTTCTATCGACAGGTCTTTCGATGTCTTGAATGTTATAGGCGATTTTAGCTTTAGATATATCTTTAAGAATGTCGTATAAGGACTTAGAAGTGTCTACGATAAACTTGTCGTAGATCTTTCCAGGCTTATCGGGATAACCCATCTTGATGACGATCTTAGATAACTTCAAGATTGCTCTTTCTCTTGTGGCTGGGGAAAGAATGGTGTTAGTGGCTAAGCGTTTCTTATAAGTTGCGATTACTTCTTTAACAATTGAAATTGTATCTTTCTTAGCTTTTCTTCCAAAATAAGTACGTCCGTAGTAGATTCCTACGGGTTCGGAGAAGATCTTATCTGAAGCTAAACGATATGCTGCTTTTTCTTTCGAAGAAGCCTCTTTTTGTCCGGACAATGCACGGCCATAGCTTCCACCGAGAATTCTCAATTCATCAGAAAGGTAGCTGGTGGCAGATAATAATGTATTTACATAAGCCCAATGCTTGAACAATTCAAATGTATTTTCGTTGAATAATCCTTCAAATTCATCGAAGAAACGAGGATCGGCGACGATGACTGTTTGAGGATTGAATCCAAAGACACCAAATAAGAACTTTTTAAATGCAAATGCTCCGGTCTTCTTGGCGACGACAGTTGCGAGCATGGGATTGTACATTGCAGGATAGTCGGCCCATTCCTCTTGACTCTTTACTCTAGCAGCAATTAATTTATCGTAAGCCAAAGTATCATCTAAGAACTTAGCTTGATCTTCTTCTGATAAATTTGTCTTTGCTAAAATTTGTTTGACCATAGTAGACCACATGCCGATGAGCTGAGGACCTTGTGGGTTGTCATCGGCATAGTAGGTTGTGTCGGGCAAAATTGTAGAAGGACCAATGATCAAGATGGAGTGCTTCTTAGTGTTCTTCATATCGGCTTCGACACCCATGTTGAAAGGAAGTAATATGTCATCCTTGAATAACTCAGCGGAATGCTCATTTAAATCGTTTATATCTTTCAAAGCTAATATTTTATCGAGATCTTTTTGAACTGGCTCTAATCCTTCTTTATCTCTTCTATCAAAGTCTAATGCGACTTTGTACAAATCGATAGCAGAGCGAATGTAATGGTTAGGAATCTTCTTAGTTCCGTTAGCCATCTCTTTAAAATCATTCATCAAGGTCTTTTCGACACCGATGTCGAGGTCAGCAAATCCACCTACTGATGTGCGATCAGCAGGAATTTCAGCTTTGGCAATCCATTCGCCGTTAACAGCTTCATACAAGTCATCTTGAATTCTAACTTTCTCTTCTTCCATAATCTTTGCTCCTTTTCTTTCAGCTTTTCTCAGCGTATTAATAACATTTTAAAGCAATATTAAAAATGTTTATTTGGTTTTAGCGTATTAACAATGAATAATGCAATTATAATTGTAAAGATAAAATAAAGATTTTATGGAACCTATAGAAAAAGAACCTGCCATTAATTATTTCCCTGGTCATATGAACAAAGCTCTGTATCAAATCAAGGATACAGTTCATAATGCAGATGCAGCTATTTTAATCTTGGATAGCAGAGCTCCTTTAGCATCTTTCCCATATGGACTAGAAAAAATAATCGGTGATAAGCCCAAAGTCATACTATTGAGTAAAAGAGATCTAGCAGATCCGATTAAAACTAAAGAATTTATTGAATATTTCAATAATAAAGGCTATTTAGCATTTGATGCCAATTTGAAGAACCCCAAGGAAGCTAGTAAGGTAAAAAATGAATTGGGTAGAATTAGAACTTCAAGAGATAACAAATTTATCAAACTCAATCTTCCACTTCCACCAGTTAAGTGCTTGGTTTTAGGAATTCCAAATGTCGGAAAGAGCACAACAATCAATGTTTTAGGTGGAAAGAATAGAGCAGCAACTGAGAATGTCCCTGGTAAGACTAGGAAGACAACTATGTTTAGGGCAACACCAAGGATTTGGCTCTATGATACTCCGGGAATTCTAGAGCCGAATGTTCACGATAGGGACAGTATGATAAAACTAGCCTTGTTAGGCTCTGTGAAAGACGATATTTTGCCTCATGATTATTTGGCTAAAAAATTATTGGAGATGCTCTCAAAGCTTTATCCTGATGCATTTGAAAAACGTTATGGAATACCTCAATCACTTAATTCCACACAAGCTTTGATAGATTTAGCTAACAAAAGAGGATTTATTCTATCTAAGGATAGACCTGATATAGATAGAGCGCTTCATTGCTTGCTTCAGGAATTCAAGGACGGGAAGCTAGGAGGAATCACTTTAGATGAACAAGGATAGACATTCTTTAGAACAATTTGATGAAGATATAAGAATTAAAAACAATGTGGTTAATATAGCTGGATTTGACGAAGCTGGAAGAGGTCCACTTTGTGGACCTGTAGCATGTGGTGGATGTGTCCTACCCAGAGATTATTATTTTCCTTTTATAGATGATTCAAAAAAACTTACTCCCAAAGAAAGAGAAAAAGCGTTTGAAGAGATAAAAAGAGTAGCTTTGGCATATAGCGTTCAACTTATAAGTCCAGAAAAAATAGATGAGATTAATATTTTGGAAGCTTCTAGATTAGGAATGGAATTATGTCTAGAAGATATTAAAAAACAATTGAATGTCGATTATATAGTTACAGACTATATGAAACTTCATACTGATATTCCAGTTTTAGCTATTCCTAAAGGAGATGCTACTTCTCAATGTGTTGCAGCTGCTTCAATCTTGGCTAAAGTAACTAGAGATCATTATATGGAAGATTTGGATAAACAATATCCAGAATATCTTTTTAAGAAACATAAAGGTTATCCTACCAAAGCTCATATGGAAGTGCTGATGTCTAACGGTGTTATAAAAGGACTCTATAGAGAAAGTTATAAACCAGTTCAATTAGCTTTGGAAAAGAAAGGCTATCATCAATAAATTTAGAATTCACTTATGAAAACGACAATCTCCTTCTCATTTCTTATGAGAGGAGATTTTTAATGCGTAATGAATTTTTGTTAGCTTTATCGATGAGAGAAAAAGGAGATTGGTCTGGAATATTGAAGGAGATGAAAGATAAAAAAGAGGTTAATCCTGAAGAAATATATAAATGCTATAGTAAGGTTAAAGGAGATTTAATACTGTTCAAGGATCAAGACTATCCCGACAAATGGAATCATATTGTTAATCCACCTCTTTGTGTATATACACATGGAAATAAGAAACTATTATCAAGTCCAAAGATTTTAGCAGTGATAGGGTCTAGAAAAGTAAGTCAATATGGAGATTATATCTGCAAAAAACTCATAAATGAATTGTTGGATATAATGCCTGATATCGTTATAGTATCAGGCTGTGCTATGGGAATAGATAGTATTGCGATGAGACAAGCGATAAATAAAGGTGGAAAAGTCATTGGTGTATCAGGTGCTGGAATTGAATCAGTTTATCCTTTGTCATCAAAAGATATCTATGACTATTGTAAAACGAATAATGGATTACTTTTGAGCGAATACCCTTGCTTAGAACCTCCAGAGAGTAAACATTTTCCGATGCGTAATAGATTGATTAGCGGGATATGTGATGCGATATTAGTCATAGAAGGTGATGAAAGAAGTGGAACTTCCATTTCTGTCGGTTATGGAATAGATCAAGGAAAAACGATAATGGCTGTCCCTAGAGATATAAGAGCAGAAAAACAATTGACTAATAAGTTGATAAGAGATGGAGCAAATCCTGTCCTTTGTGGACAAGATATAGCAGATTTGTTGGTAAATGAAATTTAATAAAAATTTCTAATACCTTATAGGTATTAAGGATGATATATGAAAAATTACCTCTTGACTAAAGGGGCTTATATTTAAATAATAGGTAGGCTTTTTAGGGGGATAACTTATGAAACTAGTAATTGTTGAGTCTCCAACAAAATCAAAAACTATAGGTAAATTTTTAGGACCTGACTATAAAGTTATGGCTTGTGTCGGTCATATTTCAGACCTTGCCACCACCGGTCCTGGTGGTTTAGGAGTAGACGTAAAGAATGATTTCAAGCCAACTTATGTAGTTCAACCAGACAAGGTAGAAGTAGTCAAAGAATTGAAAAAAGCTATTAGCAAGTCAGATGAAGTCATATTGGCAACCGACCCTGACCGCGAAGGAGAAGCTATAGCTTGGCATTTAGCAAATGAATTCAAACTTCCTGTGGAATCCACACCTCGTTGGCAGTTCCACGAAATTACAAAAAACGCTATAAAATTAGCTAGCCAAAATCCTGGATTGATAAATATGAGCTTGGTCGAATCACAAGAGACAAGACGTATTATTGATAGAATCATGGGATTTCGTCTTTCCTATCTTCTTCATAAGAAGATTAAATCTCGTTCAGCTGGAAGAGTTCAATCTGTAACTCTTAGATTTATCGTCGATAGAGAGAACGAAATTAGAAACTTCAAACCGGAAGAGTACTGGGAGATTGCAGGTTCTTTTGGACCTAAGAACTTAGAAGCTAATTTGAGTTCTTATCAAGACAAGCCTGTCAAGATTACAAATCAAGAGCAAGCCGATGCTATAGAAGCTGCTTTACCTAAAGACTTCATCATTAATTCTATTGTAGAATCTTCTAGAAGTAGAGAGCCTAAGCCTGCATTCACAACCTCAACTATGCAACAAGAGTCGTTTAACCAATTCCGTTATTCTACAAAGAAGACTCAATTGATTGCTCAGCATCTTTACGAAGGTAAGGAAATTGAAGGAAATGCTGTGGGTTTAATCACTTATATGCGTACTGATGCCAATCGTTTGGCACCTGAATTCATAGCTGCAGGCGAAGGATTCATCAAAGAAAAATATGGTGCTTCATTTGTCGGACATGCTCATGTAACATCAAAAAAATCCGAAATGGTTCAAGATGCTCATGAAGCCATTCGTCCTACTGATGTAAATATGACACCTGAGAGAGTTAAACCATATTTATCTAAGGATGAATATAATGTTTATTCTTTGATTTATAACAGAGCAATAGCTTCTTTAATGGCTCCAAGAATTGAAAATCTAGTCACTTTGAAATTGAATGGAAACGGATATATTTTCTCGACGGATTCAGTTACTACACAGTTCGAAGGTTATTCAAAGGTTTATGGACAATATGAGAGTAAGACTGCTAAAGCCATAGATTTCTCTAGTTTGAAGGAAGGAGATACTATAGCTTGTAATAAGATCTCTAAGGCTCAACACTTTACCAAGGCTCCAGCTAGATACACCGAAGCTAAAATTGTTAAATTGATGGAAGAGAAAGGAATTGGAAGACCTTCAACTTATTCTTCTACGATTTCAACCTTGGAAGAAAGAGGATATGTCACAGTTGAAAAAGGTGTTCTTTCTCCTACTGAGCAAGGAGAGTTGACTGTCAAGAAGCTTGAAGATTTCTTCCCTCAATTTATGGATGCTAAATATACAGCTGAAATGGAAGACAAACTTGATGCTATCAGTGAAGGAAATTCATCTAGACATGATTTGTTGACTTCATTCTACTCTGACTTCTCTACTTGTATGGATAAAGCTGAAAAAGATATGGAGAAGCTTCCTGATGTTAAGACAGGCGAGAAATGCCCTAACTGTGGAGCGGATTTAGTTATTAGAAAAGGAAGATATGGTCAATTTGTCGCTTGCTCAAATTATCCTACTTGTAAGTTTATTCAAAAGGAAAAACCTGAGATTGTCGAAGGAAAGATTTGCCCTAAATGTGGCTCTCCTTTGGTAAAACGTAAAGGTTATGGAGGAAAAGAATTCATTGGTTGTTCTTCATATCCCAAGTGTAAATATATAGAAGGCCAGGAAGAAAAAGCTAAAAAACAAGTTGTTATTCCTGAAGATGCACCCGAATGTCCTAAGTGTCACAAAGGTAAATTGATCTCTAAGCATGGAAGATTTGGTGAGTTTATAGCTTGCTCTAATTATCCAAGTTGTAGATATATTCAAAAGACAAAGAAAGCTAAAAAAGAAGAGGAATAAAAATAGATATGGCGATGAACATCGATAAATCATATGTTCGTGTCATCGGAGGAGGTTTGGCCGGAAGTGAGGCCAGCCTCCTTTTGGCACGTTTAGGAATAAAAGTAAAGCTCATCGATATGAAGCCTTCTAAATTGAGCAAGGCTCATCACGATAAAGATCACCTCGCTGAACTTGTTTGCTCGAATTCTTTAAAATCAGAAGATCCTCTTTCTGCCCCTGGAATACTTAAAGGTGAGATGGAAAGATTAGGAAGTGTTGTCATTGAAGCCAGCAAAATAGCAAAGGTTCCCTCTGGTCAAGATTTAGCAGTAGACAGAGATGTTTTTAGCAAGTATATAACTGATGCTATTAAGTCTAATAAGAATATAGAAATTGTCGATGAAGATGTTCAATTTATTCCAAATGATGGAATATTAACAATAGTATGTACTGGGCCTTTGACTTCGGAGGGATTATCAAATTTCTTAGCTGAAAAGATTGGAAAATCTATGCTTTCTTTCTTTGATGCTGCAGCTCCTTTAATATTTAAATCTTCCATCGATACTTCAAGGATGTTTGAAGGATCTAGATACGGAAAAGGTGAAGGAAAGTATTTGAATATTCCTATGAGCAAGGAACAATATGAGAAATTCAATAATGAATTGATCAATGCTCAAAGAGCTATATTGCATGATTTCGATCATTTTGAAGGTTGTTTGCCTTTGGAAGTGATGGCTAAAAGAGGACCTATGACTCTTAGATATGGTCCTTTAAAAACAGTTGGACTCAATTGTCCACCTGATACATATGCTGTAGTTCAGTTGAGACAAGATGATGTGGCAGGAAGCCTTTATAGTCCTGTTGGATTTCAAACAAATTTAACTTTCCCAGAGCAAAAGAGAGTCTTTGGCCTTATTCCTGGATTAGAAAATGCTAAATATGCTAGATTTGGTCTTATGCATAGAAATACATATGTTAATGCTCCTTCTTGTTTGGATAGAACACTTCGTTTGAAGAATGATTCCAATATTTATATAGCTGGTCAATTGAGTGGTGTAGAAGGGTACTGTGAAAGTGCAGCTATGGGTTTATTAGTTGCTTGTTATGTTTATCAAAGATTATCAAATGATAAAGTGGAATATATTCCTGTAAATACTTTGATGGGAAGCTTAGCTAATTATTTGGTTATGTCTTCACCAAATCATTTTGCACCGATGAATGCTACATTTGGAATTATTGCAACGACACATAGCCGTAAAGATCATCAACTATTGAGAGATGAATCGTTAGGAAAATTAGATGAATGGGTAAAGAAAAATCTTCATATATAACAGAAGATGGTAATTCAAAAGAACTTTCTGAATTTCAAGATTATCTTTTGAATGTAAGAAGGTATTCATCCAATACAGTTAGCTCTTATTCTTTCGATATTTGTGATTTCACAAAATTTATTAGAGGCTTAGGTAAGATATTCAAAGATATTAAAGTCGACGATGTTAAATCTTGGATTTTAGATTTAACTGAAAGACAGATAGGAAAGAGATCTATAAAAAGAAAGATGTCTTCTTTGAAATCTTTCTATGCTTGGATGTATCTTCAAAAGAAAGTAGGTTCAGATCCATTTGAGTATGTTCATTCTCCTAAAGCAACTCATGCTTTACCTGATTTCTTTTCTGAAAAAGAAATAGATGCTTTATTAACTGCAAATGAAAAAAGAACTGACAAATTGAAAGATCGAGATCAAGCCTTATTAATGTTAATGTTTGCTTCTGGTCTTAGGGCTAGTGAAGTTGTCAATCTGACATTCAATCAAGTTGACTTCGACAATAGGATAATGAAGGTGTCAGGAAAAGGAAACAAGGATAGACTAGTTCCTTTTACTAATTCAGCTAAGGAATCAATGCTTAATTATATAAATGGTCTTAGAAAGGACTTGTTAAAAGAAGACACTAAATATATATTTTTGAACTCCAAAGGAAATAAGATGACTGTTAGAGGGCTGGAATATATATTGGATGAAATCGAAGCTAAAACAGGATTGTATGGAAAAATTCATCCCCATATGCTTCGACATTCTTTTGCTACTAAGATGTTAAATAGAGGTGCGGATTTAAGAACGATACAAGAATTATTGGGTCATTCTTCAATTGAAACTACATCCATTTATACTCATGTCGCTTATGAAAATATGAAGGAAACATACGAGAAAACTTTTCCTCGTGCTAAAAAAGAGGATAACAATCCTGACTATGATGAAGAAAGCGATAAAAACCAGTTGAAATAAAAAAGCAATTATGATTAAATAGTTTATCGCTGGCCCAGTGGAGAAGCGGTTTAACTCGGTGCCCTCTCAAGGCATTATTCATGGGTTCGAATCCCGTTTGGGTCACCATTCGATTTATTGCCGAACTTATACCTCGTAGGGAATTGCTTCGGGATGACAATCCATCCTGGCAAATCGATATTCGTAGGTCATAAGCGCGGTTAAAGCATAAAGTCTCAGGGAATTTCCTGAGATTTTTTTGTGCCCTCCGGTTTGGTTGTGGCATCATCTATTATAGTGTAAGCGTTAAAGATATCCACTCTTGACGATTCGAACTCGCGAACCGCAAATAAT
>ERZ780043.21-NODE-21-length-40003-cov-7.2141_pt1 | contig 40003 bp, 28 predicted proteins | sample MGYA00511850_ERZ780043 | MGnify/ENA primary metagenome ERZ780043 (study PRJEB29588, sample SAMEA2161608) | human gut metagenome | biome: human gut; feature: human-associated habitat; material: faeces | place: Denmark | collected 2008/2010 ... | reverse complement strand
AAATGGCCGCATAAGAGAGCCCCCAAAATGAAGCAGGTTATTTTTTAACATTTACTATATAAGGTAAGACACCTTCGATGCCCTATATGCTAAAAAACGATCAAGACTTTTTATCAGGTAATCCTTAAAAAAGGCTATATTTGTATGATATAAAGCCATGTCAAAGGATAAGAAAAGATGATTCTGGATGAAACGATATTCGAAGGACTGTACTACAAGTACAGCGACAGGCTTTACAACTTCGCGTTCAGGTTCGTGTCGGACGAGCACACAGCGCAAGACATCGTGCACGAGGCCTATGGCACGCTTTGGGAGAAATTCGAAGGAAAGGAAAGCGACGCATGGCAGGCTCTTCTGTTCCGCATTGTACGGAACCGGTCGATTGACACACTGCGCCACCAGTCATCACTCAGGATTGTCAGTCTCACGGATTCTTTCAGAAACGTCTGCGACGAAGGTCTCTATCAGATGGATTTCGCGGTCAACGACTCCGACCGGAAGACAATCTACGATGAACTCACGGCGAACATCCACAGCATCATGGGCAAGCTTCCTGACAGATGCCGCGAAGTGTTCATGATGAGCAGGTTCCAAAACATGAAGAACAGGGAAATCGCGGCGGCTTTGAAAATCTCTGAGAAGGCTGTGGAAAAGCACATCCACAAAGCCCTGACGGTGTTCAGGAAAGAATTGGACGGCCTCGCCGGCAACGGGAACGCGGATCTCCAGAGCGGAGCCGCTCATCTCTGGCTGCTGTTCATCCTCGCCTGCATGGTGGATTGATCACGGACATAGGGTTGAATATAAGAAGAAAGGGTGGCTAAAAAGTCACCCTCTCTGAATATTACGTCATGACAATTATCTATAGCAGATGCTGAACTCGGCCAGACTGCACAGAGGAACCTTCAAGGCTCCGCCCTTTCGTCCTGACGCCGTCACGACAAACTTGACGTACTTCGCCTCAGGCTCGATCTCCGCAGCGTGAACGTTACGGTATGCGCTCACGCCGGTGTAGTCGAAATTGCAGACCTTGGTGTAATTCTCACCATCCAACGACACTTCCAGATGCCCGCCTTTAAGGTCGGACGCATAACGGTCCTGACGGCGGTACAGATCAAAGTCAGAGATGCACACCGGATTCGCCAGTTCATATTCAATGACATAAGGCAGTTTTGATGCCACGACATCGGTGGTCTGATAGCCGGACTCCCATTTCGTGTTGATCTTCCCGTCGATCGTCAGCTCCGGCCCGGCACCGATCTTATAGGTGTTGCAGTTGCGGACCTTGATGTCCGATTGGCTGTAATGATGCCTGTTGAACATATTCATCACTGACTCAGACTCACCTTCCACCTTGAAGCCGCCTTCCGACTCGACGCCGGCCACAAGAGAATAGTACCTTTCCTGCGCCTTGGACTTGTCGATGCGGACAGTATAGACAATCTCGGACACTCCAGGAGTGAAACCTTGCTCAGAAGAGGATGTCACTGAATATGATCCCTCCGGAAGAAGTGAATATTCAGCCTTGTCAGACGGGACGTTGAAAGTGAACTTCACGCCGTTGTCCCAATTGTTCTCGATGCTTGTGCGGACCTTATATTCAACAATGATGAATCCGTCATTGTCCTCCAGATTGTCGAGATCCGTCTCTGACACGCCGGATTTGTCCAGGCTGAACGCCATCATGCTCATGTCCGGAACGATGACGGTGCTGCCAAGCTCATCGGTCTGGGCATCGTTCACGCCATCGGTGAGGCATTTCAGCCTCAACGCCACGGCATAGTTCCCAAGATCGGAATAGTCAGGCTCGGTGGAAAGTCTTTTCAGAGCCTCGATGTTGAAATCCACCTTGAACGTGGCTTTCTTGTCCTTCATCTGGAGGTCAGACGATTCCAGGGACCAGCAGTCGGCAGGCAGTGCCTGAAGTGACGTGGAGTTCTCCTCGTTGTACCTTTCCAGCACGGCGGCGTCCTCCGACAGCCTCACCTTTGGGTTCTGGTCGTAATAGCTGCCACAGTAGGCGTTCACCTCAGCCGTGAACGAAGACTGCACGTCATAGAATGTCTCCGTCTTCTGGTACCCGTTGTTGAGGATGTACACGGAAGGGTCGTAAAGATTGTCCTCCAGGTGGCTCGGCTCGCAAGCCGCGGCGGACAGAAGCGCGGCTAAGCCTATAAGAGTATATTTTCGTTTCATAATGATTCTTTTTTAGAAGTCGTTTCCAGTTCTACCATCCGTAGTTCTGAGTCAGTTCCGGAACCCTGTCAAGCTCGGCCTGATTCATAGGAAGGACATAGTATTTCTTGGTGAACACCCTCTCGGACTTGGTGCCGGCCTCTCCGAAAGTGTCGAAAATGGACGTGCGCCTCCAATAATCACCGGAAATCTTATGGTCAGACGCTCCGATGTTGCATCCTACGACCTTGCCGTTGTCCTCCCTTTCGGCTATCATCCAGCGGCGGGTGTCGAAGTAACGTTTCCCCTCGAAGCAAAGCTCGACCATACGCTCCCTGCGGATGTACTTTCTCTGGAGATCCTTGTCGCCGATGATCTCAGGATAGACCTCGTCCTCGCCGGTTCCGATCGCCGGGACCCCGGCCCTGTGGCGTATCATGTTCCAGTAAGTGAGGATGTCCGGATTCGCCGGGTCATATTCATTGAGAGCCTCGATGTACATCAGCAGCACATCGGCATATCTGATGATCGGCCACGAGAGGTTCCCCCACCGGCTTGACTTCGTGTCCAGATCCGGGTCGATGAACTTGAGGCAGAGGTAACCGGTCGGGCTGTAGTTGTTCGATGTGATAGGTCCGGAGTTTCCGTTCTTGTAGAACTGGATGTTGGCCAGCTTGTTCGTGCCCATGATCCATGTCTGGCCGCTCCAGAACACATTGGCGTAGAACCTCGGCTCGCGGCCGATGTACATGTTCATGGTCTCGATGGCGTCGTTGGACTTCAGGTTCTTAGGGATGGTGGAGAAGAACGGGTTGACGAACTTCTGCGAGCCGGTCTCAGTGTAGCCGGAACGTGGATCCACCTCAATGACACCCGCGCCGTTGTCGTAGGATTCGTCTTCCATGTTGGTGATCGGATAGTAGCCGTTGTCCATCGCGAAAGCGTCCACAAGCTTCTGGGTCAGACCGATTCCGCCGTATCCGCTCGCCGAGACCGGAGTCACCCCGACTCTCCAGCTGCGTCCGCCGCACTGCACCGTGAATATGTTCTCAGGGGAATTGAGCAGCACCGCAGCGTTATGAATATTCTCAAGCGGAGTGGCGTTCTCGTCATCCACAAGATTGTACGTGTTCATGTCTATGACAGCCTTCGCCGCCTCGGCCGCCTGTCTCCAACGGTTTTCGTCATATTCTGTGTTGAAGAGTTTCTCTCCGTCCTTGTTCACGATGCCGTCATAAATGCCGGTGCCGTTCTGCCCGTTGAAAAGAGGGCTGGCGTTGAACATGAGGAGCCTGGCCTTCATCGCAAGGGAAGAGCCTTTCGTGGCGCGTCCGATCTCGTAGGAGCTTCTCGTGTCAGGGAGTTCGGTGGCCGCTTGGTCATATTCATCGCAAAGCCAATCGACTATCGTGCTCCAAGGAGACCTGTCCACCTTTGACACATTCGGGTCGGAATAGTCCGACTGCCTGTCCCCGAGCCAGATGACAGGGCCGTTCCATTTGAGCAGCTCGGTATAGTAGAACGCCCTGAGGAAACGGGCCTCGCCCCGCCACATCACTTTCTCATCATCCGTGAGCTGAGGGCAGTCCTGGACCTTGGACATGAAATATGTCGCCTCGCTTATTCCCTGATACAAAAGTCTGTAAACCGCATGACGGTAACCGCCGTGGGTTGACAGAGGGGAAAGCTGGTTATGGTTCAGCAAAGCGAAGAAACGTGAACCGGTGTAGGCGCAGGAAGCCTCGTCGCTGGCAGTGATCGCGATGCCGGATGTGGAACCGTAACCTTCCGGGGACCATTCGCTCGGAATGTAGGTATAGACATTGACAAGATATTGCAGCGTGGTCGTCTTCTTGTCGAATATGTTCTTTGAGGTCAGCTGGTCGTCAGGCTGCCTGTCCAGGTAACTGTCACAGCCGCAGACCGCCAGCGCAATCATCAGGATTATTGCTGATATATTCTTCTTCATAGTACTTCTTGATTATTAGAAACCGATGTTCAGACCGATGTTGGCCACTCTGGTGTTAGGGTAGTTCGACGCTCCCGTCTGGAGATCCGGATCCCAGAGCTTGAACGGAGCGAAGGTAAGCAGATTCGTTCCGGACACGAAGACACGCAGCTGGCTCAGGCGCATCTTCTGGATCAATCTCTTAGGGAAAGTGTAGCCGAACTCAGCGTTCTTGAGCCTGATGTAGCGGCCGTTGACGAGCCAGAAGTCAGATGACTGGTTGTTGTTCGTCGCCTCGGTCGTGGTAAGACGCGGGTATTTCGCGTCGGTGTTGCTTTCGGTCCAGTAGTTCCCGTAGATATCGGAGAACACGTTGTTCGCCGCCATCTTAGGCTCGGTGAATCCGCGTACCATAGAGGAGTTTATCGAGAAACTTACGTGGGCGTTGCCCTGGAAGAAAACCGACACATCGAATCCCTTCCATTGGGCGGACACACCGAAACCGTACACGATCTCAGGCACGTCGGTGTACCCTATGGCCTTGACGTCCTTGCTGTCGATCACACCGTCGTTGTTGAGATCCTTGTACTTGATGTCGCCAGGACGTACCTCGCCGAGAGCGCTCTGGTCCGGAGACGTGGCGATGTCAGCCTCGTCCTTGAACAGTCCGTCGGACACATAGCCGAATGTCTGCCATCTGGCCTGGCCGGTACGGTTCATGTACTTCTCGATGTAGTCCGGCTGGTCCTGATCCTCGATGACGTTACGGGCGAAAGTGAAGTTACCCATCGCCGAGAAGTTCACCTGGCCGATCTTCTGGTCGTACTGCAGGGAGCTGTCCCATCCGGAGTTCCTCATCCGGCCGATGTTGACGTAAGGCTTCGTGGTGATTCCGATATATTCAGGAATGGAAGACCTCTGAAGGAATATTCCCGAACGCTTTTCCTTGAACCAGTCCACCTGCACGCGGAGTTTGTCAAAGAACGAGACATCCACGCCGACATCCAGTTTGCGTGATTTCTCCCAGCCGACATTGTCGTTGGCCCATTCGCCGCGCCGGTAGGACGGGTAGGAGGTCACCGTCTCGCCGAAACTCCACTTATCACCGGAGTTGATTGTCTCCAGGTAGATGAAACGACGGTTGCCTCCGATCTGGTCGTTTCCGACAATTCCATAGGAGCCCTTGATTTTCAGCAAGCTGATGACATCAGCCAGGCGTCCTGTCCAGAATTTCTCGTTGGAGACCAGCCAGCCACCGGCCACTGACGGGAAGAATCCGAACCTGTGTCCAGGCGAGAAGTTCTCGGATCCGTTGTAGCCGGCGTTGAACTCGGCGAAATACCGTGAATCATAATTGTAGGTAGCCCTGAAGGCCACTCCCTGATGTCTGTACGGCAGGGCCGCATTGCTGGAGGTGGCACTGGAGCCGATATAGTTCTTCTGTGACTGCTGATAGAGAAGGAGACCTGTGACGCTGTGGTTTCCGAATGACCTTGCGTAGTTCAGGCTGGCCTCCAGATAGAGGGAACGCCATCCGGTGTTGGAATATGAGAAATTCAGTGTCTGCGAGCCCTGCACAAGCTCAGTAAGGTGCAGTTCTCCGTTCTCGTCCCTGTACGCCTGACCGTATTGCTCAGGAGTCCTGGTGCGGTTCTGGTAAGCGTTGTTCTTGGCGTCGAAAGAGCCTTTGACTGTGGCTGTAAGTCCATCGGTGAGCCACGAGAAATCGTGGGTGAGGGACACGAGAGACTGAGCCGTGTTGTAGAACGCCTGCTTGTAACCGGTCTGTGTCAGAAGGGCGTACGGGTTGTAGCCCATGTTAGTACCCGGTCCTGGATAATGGCCGTCCGAATAGACCATCGGGAAGATCACAGACGGTGTCTTCAGCGCGGCCGACCAGATCGAGCTGCTGCTCGTTCCGCTCTCGTTCTTCTGCTCGAAAGTCGTGGCGAGATTGACGTTCATGGACGTGTGGCGAGTGAGCTTCACATCCACGTTCGCCCTGAAATTGAAGCGGCGGTAATATATTCCCGTGTTGTAATCGGCCGTAGGATCAGTCTTGAAGAGCCCGTTCTCGTTGTAGAAACCTCCGGAGATGTAATATTTCACGGAGCTGGTTCCACCGGAGACGTTGACGTTCGCCCTGGTGTTGTTGCTGAGGTTCTTGAATATGCTGTTGACCCAATCTACATTAGGGTAAAGGTCCGGATCCTCTCCGCTCAAGGTCTTGCGTACCCTCTCCGCATCGAAATATTCAGTCCCGGAAGCCACATTGTACATTTCCATGTACTGTGTCGCGCTCGCCATCTCCGGCACCTTGACTGGGCTGGTCACACCGTTCTCGAATTTGATGCTGACCTTTGGTTTGCCCTCCTCTCCGCTGCGTGTCGTGATGAGCACCACGCCGTTGGCTCCTCGCACTCCGTAAACGGCCGTCGCTGCGGCGTCCTTGAGGACGGAGAATTCCTTGATGTCCTCGACATCCACAAGGTCAAGCTCACGCTCGACTCCGTCGATCAGGACGAGAGGGTTGGCGTTGGCTCCGAAGGTGCTGATGCCTCGGATCCAGAAAGTGGATCCCGCGCCAGGCTCGCCGCTCCTCTGCACCGACACGACTCCGGAAAGCCTTCCGGCGAGAGCGTTGCTGATCTTGGACACCGGAATCTTCACCGCGTCCGGAGCGATTGTGGCGATGGCGCCCACGATACTGGCCTTCTTCTGGTGGCCGTAGCCGACAGCCACAGCCTCCTCCAAAGTGTTTCCATCCTGCTCAAGGGCCACGTTGATGACCTGTGATCCCTTCTTTATCTGGACATCCTGGGCCACATAGCCTATGCAGGACACGCTGATGTAGCCGTAATTGCCTTTGAATGAAAGGTTATAGCGGCCATCAAGGTCGGTGGAGACTCCAATCGGAGTGTCCTTGACCCAAACCGCCACTCCGACAAGCGGCTCGCCGGTCTTGGCGTCCTTGACGGTTCCGCTGACCTCAGTAGATTTGTCATCGCCGGTTGTCTTGCCTGAGGTCTTTGCCTCGGTTTTGGTGATCGTGATGATCTTGCCTTTCAGCTCATACTTGAAAGGTGGTTTGACTATCTGCCGCAAGACAGTCTGCACGGACGCCGAGTTGAAGTCGGCCGTGACAGCCGGAGCATCCCGAAGAATTCCTGTCTCGTAGATGAAAGAATAGCCGGTCTGGCGCTCAAGTTCCTTGATGACACCAGTCAGAGGCTCGTTCTTGAACCGCTTTGTGAACGACTGGGCGGAGATGAACTGCCCGGTCATCACGAGAAGCAAAACAAGAAGCGCGCTCTTGAAAACAAGTTGTCTCTTCATTTTTGTTGAACAGTGGGTTTAGTTAACGTTATTAGTTTTGATTGTATGTCATTTTTCTGTGATCGCGATGCTGCTGTCATCCTGCCATGCCCACGAGATCGGCACAATTACGGCCACCGCCCCAAGCACATCATCGATGGACTCACGGGTGTCGAGTATGACACGGAAAGTCTTGTTCCTGTATTTCACCGGATTGTAATGAATCCGCGTTCCGTACAAGGATGTCAGTCTGGAAAACAGCCAGTCAAGCGTGACTGACTCGCAGTCCAGCTTGCCGTCAAGCCATGAGCGGTACTGGCTCACATCCCGCCTGGACTTGCTCATGGAACGGTCGATACGGTTGTAGGAGATGACCTCGCCCGGGCTGAGATAAATGTAGTCCTTACCGGTCTGGAACTGGATCTGTCCCGTGAGGAGGGCCGCCTGGATTCCGTTCTCACCGTTGTAGGCAGAGACGTTGAACGAGGTGCCTTTGACAGTGATGCTGGCATCGTCCATTCTGACAATGAATGGCTTGGACGGATTCTTCGTGACATCGAAGAAGGCCTCTCCGGACAGCGTCACTTCCCTGCCCTTCTTGTTGAAATCCGAATCGTAGGTCAGGGTCGTAGCTGAGTTCAGCCAAACTTTGGACGAGTCCGGAAGCACGACCAGTCTCGTCTCCAGATAGGCTGTCGAGAAAGTGGAGACCGGATTCTCCTTGTCATTGAACAGATTGAAGAACCACGCTGGCCGGGCCCCCCCCGCCGCTGCCGCCGGGACGGAAATCCTCAGCAGCAAGCGTTTCCACCGGCGTGCCTTGATTTTTCCCGTAAGCCTGGCGTAGGCCATCCTCTGCCCCGCAGTCGGCCTCTCGCTGTCACACCAACCCTTCTCCATCGTCCTGAAATCATCCATCGACAGCTTACCGTCCGAAAGGCTCTCGCGGATGGAAACCTCATCCTCGTAAGTGGATTCGCCACGGAAATATCTGAAGCATTTCTCTTTGATCCGATCATCTGAAATCCTTCTGTCGTCTTTACTCATAATGACTTTAATTATTTCATATAGATATTTAACGTTTAACCGGACTTTTACCCTACCTTTGTTTTCAAATGAATATTTCAAAAGATTCCACTGCCTCTTGCTCCGCGATGATCGGTACGTATTTTTTGCACGAAGTGACTTTTCGGACGCAATCATACATATTCCGGAATCATGCGAGGTAGGGTAAATCGGAGTCGCTGCGTTTTATAATGCAGGATATTCAATACTAATAACACAAAATTCAGATCATGAGAAAAATTCCCTTTCTGCTGACAGGCGCGCTGGCCATTCTGGCAAGTGCCACAGCATCAGCCCAATCAGAGCCATCGGATGAGGTGAAGGTTCCGGACTATTCCGGCTATATCCTTACTCCGGAGGCTCCACACACTCCCCGGATCAACGGAGCCAAGATCTATGGCGCCCGTCCAGGCTCAGATTTCCTGTACAAGGTGGCGGCGACAGGTGACAGACCGATGACATTCTCGGCCGAGAACCTGCCCAAAGGCCTGAAAATCGACTCCGGAACAGGTGTGATCACCGGAAAGGTCAAGAAAGCCGGCACCTACAATGTCACGCTGAAGGCCGCCAACAGCCTCGGCGAGGCGAAAAGGGAGTTCAGGATCGTCATCGGAGAGAAGATCGCGCTGACTCCTCCGATGGGTTGGAACAGCTGGAACTGCTGGGGCAACACGGTAAGCCATGAGAAAGTGATGGCTTCCGCGAAGGCGATTCTTGAAAGTGGACTGGCGGACTATGGCTGGTCGTACATCAACATAGACGATGGCTGGCAGGGACTCCGCGGCGGAAAGGAGAACGCGATCCAGCCGAACGTGAAATTCCCTGACATGAAAGGTCTTGTGGACTCGCTGCACACCATGGGATTCAAGGTCGGCATCTATTCCGGTCCGTGGGTTGCGACCTATGCGGCACACATCGGAACACAGTGCGACAACGCCGACGGCACCTACGAATGGGTCAAGAAAGGGCTCGTCAACGAGAACTACAGGATGGTGGATCCGTCCGGCGAGCTGACCAGAGAGAAGCTTTGGTACAGCGGGAAATATTCATTCGCCGCCCAGGACGCGCGCCAGTGGGCAGAATGGGGCTTCGACTATCTCAAATACGACTGGAACCCGCACGACTGGTACAGCATGAAAGAGATGCACGATGAGCTGGAGAAATGCGGCAGGGACATCGTCTATAGCCTTTCCAACTCCGCCCTCCTTCCTTTGGCCGGTGAATATGTCAAATACGCCAACTGTTGGAGGACGACCGGGGACATCCGCGACAACTGGAAAAGCATCTCCGGCATCGGTTTCGGCAGGAACAGCAGCTGGGCGCCATATTCAGGCCCTGGACATTGGCCTGACGGAGACATGATGGTCATCGGAAACGTCGGCTGGGGCAGGAAATACCACTACACCAACCTGACTCCGGACGAGCAATATACCCACGTCACCCTTTGGGCAATGCAGGCGTCCCCGCTCCTGATCGGCTGCGACATGGCTGTCGCCGACAAATTCACAAAGAGCCTTCTGTGCAACAACGAGGTGATCGACATCAACCAGGATCCGCTCGGCTATGCGGCCACAAAGATCTACGGAAACAGTTCCTATGCCACATACTTCAAGCCTTTGGAGGACGGTTCGCTGGCAATCGCCATGTTCAACCTCAGCGAGACAACCCAGAAGATCGGTTTCAAGCCGAGAGCCATCGGAATTATCGGGGACAAAATCATCGTCCGGGATGTCTGGAGGCAGAAAAATGTGGCCGAAATCACCAACGACAGGGATCGTTTCGATGCTGATGTACCTCCGCACGGAGTAGTTCTCGTCAGGGTGTTCCCTGGCTTCACCAAGGAAAGACCTGTAGGCAGCAGGAGGTAGCCCAGCGACAGCCAAAGATCTGGCATTCAACTAGAAAGCTTAATGTCCCGATGTGGTTATCCGCATCGGGACATTACATTATTACAGACTGTTGAATATCACGTCATTATGCTTTCTACAGAAAATTTCACTATTTTTATGTAAGATTTGCCGCCTTATGATGTAAATAATACAGGCAAATGACATTGACACAAGAACGACATTGACATATAATACAAATATGAAGATTCTACATACATCAGACCTGCATCTGGGGCATACGTTATATTCGTATGACAGGACAGTCGAGCAGACCGGCTGCCTCGCCCAGATAGAAAACATCATCAAGGAACAGAAGCCGGACGCATACGTCATCAGCGGCGACATCTATCATACGACATCACCCCAGACGTCAGCGCAGGAGATGTTCATGCATCATCTCATGACAGTCCATGAGATTGCACCGTCAATGAAGATCATCGTGACGGCCGGCAACCACGACAGCAACAAGATAGAGATCACCGACCCGCTGTGGAACCTCGTGGGAGTATCCATCGTGGCATCCATAAAACGCAACATTCTCCAAGGAGAAGACAGCGATGAATTTCACAGGCAGCTTTTCGAACGCCATATCTTCCCCATCGTGAGGGACGGCAGCACCGTCGGCTACATTGTCGCCATACCGCACTGCTACCCAGGCAATTTCCCGGCCGTGAAGGCAGGTCTTCCGAGGGAAGAGAGAATGAAGGAGTTCATAGCCCTACTGCTTGGAGAAGTCGAGAAACGCAATAAAAACGGGCTTCCGGTGGTCGTGATGGCCCATACGGCAGTAAACCGGATCTCAGGAGAGAAACCCGACGCCGTCGGCCAGGACCTCGACATCATAGGAGGAATCGATATGGTCAATGCAGATGTTTTCGGCACAGGTTACGACTACATTGCACTCGGCCATATACACAATCCGCAGAACATCTCAGACAGGATCCGCTACAGCGGCTCTCCCCTGCCTGTATCTTTCGACGAGGACTTCCACCACAGCGTTTCGATCGTGACCATAGGCGCACACGGCGACACACCGGAGGTAGAGACAATCGACATTGACAATGCGATGCCGGTCATTACCATACCGGAGCAGGACAGGACCAGACGCAGCGAAGTGAAGTCCCTCAAGTGGGATGAGGCATACGAGGCGTTCAAGAAAATGGACCCGGAAAAGGCCTGCTATGTACGGCTCAATGTCACTGACGACGGGACCATTCCGGTCGAGGCGAAAGACAAGGCCGCCAAAGTTCCGGAGCAATGCCATCTGAAGGCGAAGTTCTGCCTGATAAACAGGGTGAAGAAGGTCAATGACCAGGACATAAACTCCTCCGGGAAGATAAATATCAGCACCGCAGAACTCGGAAAGATGGGGCCTTACTCCGTGGCTGAACTCTACCTGAAGGAAACGGGGCAAGAAGGCATTGACGAGAATATCCTCGCCCTGCTGAAAGAAACCATTGACGAAGTTATGAACCCTGAAAAACACGACTGATACCATGAAACTGAAGAAACTGGACATCACCAACATAGCGTCGATCTCTTCCGCGAGCATCGACTTCACGTCCGCACCGCTGTCGGATTCCCCTATTTTCCTCATCTGCGGCGAGACCGGGAGCGGAAAATCCACCATCCTGGACGCCATATGCCTTGCCCTGTACAACAAGACCCCGCGTCTGACGAACGGCAACAAGACAGTTGAAACGTCCTACAAAGAGGGCGGACAGGAAATCAGCATAGTGTCTGTAAACCAGCTGCTCAAGAAAGGAGAGAAGGAAGGCGGAATAACACTCCTGTTCGAGGGGGCGGACGGCTCCGACTACACTGCCGAGTGGAAATGCCGTGTAAACCGCAATGGAAAACTGGAAGACGAAGACTGGTCCATAACCGACAGCAAAGGCAATACGAATAACAAAAGGGGCAAGGCACGCATTGACAAGATGACCGAAATCATCGGCCTGGACTATGATGAGTTCTGCCGCACGTCAATGCTCGCCCAAGGGCAGTTCACCCAGTTCCTGAAAGCCGAGAGCAAGGAGAAGTCGGAGATTCTTGAGAAAATTACCGGCACTGAGATTTATGCGATAATCGGCACCCGCATCCATAAGAGCTCAATCGACGCGGATAATGCCTACAAAGAGGCGAAAAAGGACGTCGATTCTGTCGTTCTTCTCTCGGCAGAGGAAAAGAGCGCTCTTGTCAATGAAATAAAACAGACTGAAGACGACATTGAAAAGAACAAGTCCGCATTGGCCCTGCTCGGAAGCCTGCTGAAGGCGTTTGAGGCTGTCGAAGCTGCCGAAAAGTCCATAAAGACATCTGAAGAGACTCTGGTATCGGCGAAGTCGAAGTTCTCTGTCCTCACCAATGACATTGCCTATGGCAAAGCCGAGCTCGACAAGAAAAACGACATTGCCGGAGATCTGGCGAAAGACATTGAGGCTCTGAAAGTTCACGCCGACATGTTCGCGAATGTCCAGACCATCGAATCGCATCTCGTGAATGTCACGAAGCAGGGAAACTACTGCAAGAAACAGAAAGAAGTTCTCGAGAATGAGAAGAACGATCTTGAAGCATCCCGGGCACTTTTCGCCGAACTGGAAACGAAGAAAGCCGATGCGGAAAAGACTCTTGACAGCAAGAGAGAGGCTGTAACGGAGGCCATTGAGGCCAAGATGGCGCTCATGCCTGAAGATGTGGAGAAAGAGAGACTCGACATTGGCAAGGCACTGAAACTCATCGGCGATGCAGGCACTGCCTACGCTGTCATCCAGCAGAAAGAAGAGAACCTCGCTACCGGGAAGTCCGACTACAAAAAGGCAGTAGAAGAGATTGAGGCAGAGCGTGTCGCGCTCAACGAACTGAAGGACAAGTCGAAGACAGCCGATGACACCTACGAGAAAAGTCGTGAATTATATGAGACGCAGGCTATGGCGATAGACCGGGCATCCATCCGTCTCAGGAACTGGCTCCGTGAGACAGGCAGCGACATCTGTCCCGTATGTCATGCGAAAATAACATCGCTCATCTCGGAACAGGAGCAGAACGATCTTCTCAAACCTGCAAAAGAGGCATTGGAAAAGGCGGAAACGGAGAAACGGAAAGCAGATGAGGCATCAGTCAAAGCAAGTACAGCGTTCAACACCAGACTTAAAGAGCTCGACAATTCCAAAAGCAGGCTCGGCAACGACGAAAAGACCTTGGCAGGACTCAAGGAAGCGTTCGCCAAGAATTTCTCTTCACTGGGCTTAAAAGTCAATGAAGAAAACATCAGGGAAAAGCTCGAGGAGGCCAAAAAGACGCTGGACACACGCAAGGATGCCAATGAAAAGGCAATTGCCGCTGTCAATGAAAGGCAAAAGGCCGTGGACAACGCAACTGCAGACAGGGACAAATACCAGAGCGACATCTACTCTCCTATCGTATCCGACTACAACAGGAAGAACCTGGAGATCCAGAGAATCAGCAGCAACATTGACAATGCCAAGAAAATGATCTCTGTGGCAGAGAAATCCGCATCGGAGTCCCTTCTGGCGACAGAGAGCCTCATCTCCTTCCCTGACTGGAAGAAGGAATGGGAATATGATGACAAAGGCTTCATCGCGAATCTCAAGGAGAGTGCCAGAAAGTACAATGACACCCTGAAAGAATATGACAAGGTGACCGTAGAGATGAAGAATCTCAAAAGCGACATCGCATCCGCATCAGATGTAAGGGAAAGAATCATCGCGGCCAATGGGGACTTCGTTTCCGGGGACATCGTACCGAAAAAATACGCCGGCAACGCAATCGTGGAGTGGGGTTCTTTGGAGAGCCGCATCAGAACGGCTCTTGAGAACATCGACACCGCACGCAAGTCCAAAGAACTGAATGAGAACACCTTGAAAAACGCTTATGCTGAAGACGGAGCCCTGCCTAAGACTGCCGTAGAGGTCAATGCACTGAAGAAGACTGTCGAATCGGACAATCTGGGCAAGTCAGAGCACCTCGGCAAGCTCAAGACTGTCATTGAGGATGATGACAGGAAGCAGGACGAGCTTAAAAGCAAGATTAACGCGCTTAACAGGGCCGGCAAGGTCAATGCCCAATGGAAAACGTTGGACACCCTTTTCGGCGGCACCGACGGATTCACATTCAAGAAGATAGCCCAGAGTTATATCATGCAGGACATCCTCAATCACGCAAACGCATATCTGAGAAAGATCGCACCGCGTTATGAATTGACAGCACAGCCGGGCTCACTCGTCATCCTGGTAGAGGACAATGAAGACGGTGTTGTCCGCTCTGGAAACACTCTTTCAGGCGGTGAAGGGTTCGTGATTTCATTGTCATTGGCCCTGGGCCTGTCCAGCCTCGCAGAGAACAGCATCAGCGTGGATACCCTCTTCATCGATGAAGGATTCGGAACACTCAGCCAGGAGTGGCTCAACAGCGTGATGTCTGCATTGGAGAAACTGAACTCCTCCAGCGGCAAGCACGTCGGCATCATCTCCCACATAGAGGACCTCCAGAAAAGAATCCCTACCGTGATAGAGGTCAAGAAAAAGAACGCCACCACCAGCGAAGTCTTCGTCCGCGATGCCCAATCTTAGTTCAATGATTTCCAGTCGCCGCAAGGGACTTTCACGGTTTTTGTCTTTTTGCCGCAGCGGACGACAATGCTGTCTGAACCGGATGCGTTCAGGATATAGACGCTCTTTCCACGACGTGGCACGTCAATGACGGCATTGTCCTGATATACGGCGATTATGAGTTCCTTATCGCTCTCCGCCTCGATGACAGGGTAGCCGAGTTCAGGATGATGCGGACGGAATTCGCTCTTGAGCAGAGTCTCACGATGATCGGAAGCGAACTTCATCCATTTTCTCATGACGTCAAGCTGTTCTTGCGGAATGTTCCTCAGCATTGTCGAGTATTGTACGACTCCGAAAATGGAGTTGATGATCGCTCTGCCCACATTCTCCGGAGTTTCGGAAATGTTCCATTCCAACATGTCTGAATGAACAGCCGTAGAACCGCTTGTCAGCCTGAGAGAGGCGATTCTCATCCTGTTGTCTTTCGCGTTGCCCGGGCAGTCTGCTGCACGGAACATATTGCCGTACTGTCTGATGGCAGGACCTATGTACTGCTGTCTGAACTCAATGAGAACCTCCGGTTTGATGGCTCTCAGAGCGGATGAGACTTCCTTCATCAGCACGTTCACGGCTTCGCTCAGATTCATGATGTCACGTCCGGCATATTTCTCTTTCACCGCCGGATCCTCTCCATGGAATCTGAAGCTGTCGATGAAATCGAGTTTGAATCCGTCCAGGTTCCAGTCTTTCAAGGCATTGACATACAAATCCACCAGATGTTTCCTGACCTCAGGGAAACGAGGATCAAGCACGCCGCAGCTGCTGACCCGGTCATTGTAGAGGTACTTTCCCTCAAATTTCTTGTAGGCGTCGCTATGCCATCCGACGTATGGGACACTGTACCAGACAAGATATTTCATTCCGAGATCATGAACTGCCGAAACGTGGGCAGCCATATCAGGAAATTTCTGGGGAGCCGGTCTCCAGTCTCCGCAAAAAGCATAACCTCTGTTTCCGTCAGTCGTCTGCCAACCGTCATCAAGAATTACGGTTTTCATTCCGAGATCCGCCGCAATACGGCACTCCTGTTCAATCGCTTCGGCATTTACGTCCTGGTGGAACTGGTACCAGCTTGAATACAACGGCTCAAATGCGGACTCATTCACAGGAAACGACTCGTAGCCATTCACCCGGCTCATCCAATCGGACGCCTCGCGGATGCTTTCCGACCAGAATACAGGTCGCTTGTCAAGCAGGATTTTAGTTTCATAATGCTTGGCAGGAGCTTCACTTTCCCTGAAGAAGCGCAGTTCAGAGCAGATTGCGCAACCTTCTTCCATTATGCCGAGTACGGCATCTACCTTGCGGAGCACCTCTGAGCAGGCGATTGTCAGGCAATTCGTATTATTGTCATCAAAATACTCATAGAGAGGCATCCTGTAGGCGAGTGAACTGCCGGCATTGGTTAAGCCCCAAAACGGGTCGAGATGGGTTCCGCAATAGACATCAGGACTCCAGAAGTTGAAAACGCCTTTCTGCGGGAAAGTGAAATATACATTGAATTTTGCCGGCGGTGCCTCTGTCTGTGCATCCATCGAAATGCTGATTATCTCTTTCTCTCCATCATTTTCCAGAGATGCGGCAAATTTCCAGTCTCCGGGATTGTCTGAGACGATTACAATCTCATCCACGAGCGAACTGCTCAATACGGGGGCTACAATTGTTCCCTTGGAAGCGAAAGGATTGCCCGTCCAAGTGTTCTGGGCGTATGAAGCGCAGATAGACAGAGCGGACAATGCAAACGTGAGTATGTGTTTGTACATATGAGTATTCTTAAACGGTTATTTTAATTATGGGGAGCGTCGTTGTAAGCCCGGTATTCGCCTTTGGTAACATTCAGGGTTTTCGGGAGCCAGACCTTATAGCGGGTGGATTTGTCCCAAGTATTGCCTGCGGATGCGAAGTCGCAGAGGTGGATCTGGCGTGGCTTGCCGTTGCCTTCCAGGTCGGCTCCTACGATCATCGGGGCTGTGAAAGACATCCACGCGAAATCGTTGCCTTCTGCCGGGGTCAGGGCGACGCTGCCGTCCTCTGAAGATTGGATTACCACGCATTCATCCACGAAACCGTCATTGAAACGGGAATCCCTTGCAAGCACTATAGGACCACGCACAACAGCCTGATGCCCATTAAGTTCCAGCAGATGCGGAGTAAGGTCAAGAGACAATTCAATGCGGTCACCCTTCTTCCATTTGCGGTCCACCTTTGCGTATTCACCGGCAGGAAGATTGTCAAGACTGATGTTCAATGTATCAGAGCCGCTGATCAACTTTGCCGTAGTCGTCTTGCTCCATTGAGGGATCCTCAGCGCCAAAGTGAATTCTGCCGGTTTGGCCGGAGAGAGTTCTATGGATATGTTTCCGGAAACCGGATAATTTCCACGCACGCTGACTCCCACGGAGTTGCGTTTGTCCATGGAAATCTCCGCCTCGGAATCTCCATAATGGTTTATCTTGAGACAATCCCCTTCTGTCAGATATGCGAGAGCCGGAATCATCGCGAAGGCACGGGGACCATTGGCATTGCAGCAGTTTATATTCATGTGGCACTGCTTCTCCCCTTCCACTCTCCAGCCCTCAAGCGGGGTATATTTGGCGATCTGGCTGCCGTCACACTTCATCGAACCGAGAATGGCATTGTAGAATGTCTTCTCAATCTGGTCAGCATAGCGGGAATCTCCGCAGAATTTCAGAAGCCTGCTGCAAAGCTGCATCCATGTGAATCCGACGCAGGTCTCCATAGTATGATAGGTCGGAACGGTCTGCAGGGCTCTTCCACCGTACCAGCACTCAATCGAGCTGCCGGAACCGGCGATGTTGATTTCTTCCTCGATTATATGTGAAACGCTCTTGCGCACAGCCTCGTAATAGGCGTCGTTTCCGGTCACTTTGTAGTATTCGAGCAGGCCTTCGTAGCAGGACATCATTTCGTATGCCTTGGCGCCGTTCTCGTATGAAAACCATTTTGTATCAGGATGCGGAAAGCGCAGAGCCACAGGAATATCGGAACGGCTCACCAGTTTCGGGCCATCCGGACTTTCCCACTGCGAGACAATGTCTGTCGCGAAATCGAGGTAGCGTTTGTCTCCGCTTATGTTGTACAGTTTCATGATTGGTTCAAGCACGGAAGAACTTGCCATGCCTCTGTATAAGCCACATTTTACAATCTTGGCATTCTGGGATTTGAGCTGAGAAATGAGGTGGTCAGCCACACGCGATGCAGCAGAAAGAGCACGAGTGTCTCCTGAGAGTTCGTACCACGAGAGCAGTCCCAACATTGTGTATTTCCTTCCCCAGATGTCCCAATCTTTCAGCTGAGCTTCAGGAGCATAGTTTCCGATGTAGCCGTCAGGGCTCTGGGTTTCGATGATCTGTCCGACAGAAGCGGCAATCTTTTCATAAAGTGCCGCGTTGCCGGTGTAGCGGTATGTCTCGATTGCGCCCAAGGTCCATTTTCCCCAGAACTCACTTTGCCATCGCCATGTTTCAGTCCTGTGGCGGAAAGGTTCCACAAGTGCATCGACATCCTGTTCCATAACGCGATGACTGATGCAGTCGTCGATTCTTCCGCCTACATATCCATTGATTTTCACCGACTTCACTTTCAGTTCCGCAGTCTTTGCGCGGCCGATATTTCCTCCTGCACAGATGGAGCAAGCGAAAATTGCGAACAGTGTACTCAAGACAAATGCCCTGACGCTAAGATTGTTTTTCATATTCAATGATCGTTTTATAAATTTCAGAATGGCTAATTTACGAAAAAAAAGCCGAGTACCGGTAGTCTGACACTTTAGAATCCGAAAAAGGTTAAAAATAGTTAAAAATATTTGTTTGATAGAGTTCACCTATGATTCTAAAGACTTCGTCAATGGGCAATCGGCACGTCTATTATGTTCAGAAGAGTTACCGCAACGAAGACGGTAAGCCTTCCACCAAGTACTTAGAGACGGACAGGCGGTCAGCCACGGCGGACGTGGCCAACCCACGGCCTCGGGAAGTGGGAGGTGCCTGCCGGATACAAGTTCTCGCGACAGTGAGGACGCAGGAGACGGCAGGAGGGCCGAACGGAGCAACGCGGAGTGAGTTCCGCCGCTGCTGCCTGACTGTCGATGTGACACTGGTCTGAAGAGCACATCGAAGACGGCAATGGTGTCAAGCGTGACGCATCGAAGCCCGTAATAATGCTCCTTATGCGTGAAGGCACGGGGCATGCGTCAAGCCACGTAGGCAGAATCGCCTCTTTTGCCTACGTCATTGGACTCACGTGTGCAAATACGGCCTTTCTGCACACTCATTCATATAGCAACGCTTGTTGACTTCGATCATCAAGGATTTGTAATCAATCGGTTTCTTGGGAGTTATCGAGTTTGAATATGGATTGTTCAGGCCTACCTTATATCCGGCGCGATCAAACAGGTGCGTAGCCTTGTCGATCATCTCCTGCTCAGGCTTGCTTGCATCGTCATTATAGCCGATGCAGATGTCGATGTCGGCGAGATCCGAAGGAAACGAGTGGCAGTCTATGATGAGCGAGCCGGGAGCCAACTCAGAGGAAAGGCGCGAGATGAATCCGTGATATTCATTCATCAAGGCGGTCCGCCCGGAAATCAGGCGGCGGCAATCGCCGAACCTTTCGTAGAGGATGCCTCGTCAGACGCCACTATCAGCTGATAGGCAGACATTGAGGTTCCTTCCTCCGTAGACTTGAGCCTCCAGCTGAAATGCGGCCTCACATTGTCGATAGCAAGTGGATCCTCAAGAGACTCGCATCTCAAGCCATAGACCTCAACAACCGGTTCGCAAGCTATAAAAGAACCGCACATCACCGCCAAAAGCAGAAAAATGTAAAATCTGTATTTCATATTCTATTATTTCTTATTGACCGCCACCGTAAAAAAAGCTTCCCTCATCCTACTCTATTCTTGCAAGGTCTTACAAGGCCAGAGACAAGCACGGGATTATGCCCTCCGATGAACTCCCTGTCGATCGACAGTGACAAAGTTACGGAATATTTCCGTATGATGGGAGCGATGGTAGGAAAATGTGCCAAGGAAGTTTGCCAATCAGAATTTTATGCGGTAATTTAGGGGAAATTTTGAATATTATGAATCAAAATCATAACCGCATGACAAACAAAAGATTTTTCAGGAACACTCTCGGCGCGGTGGTCGCAACCTTGTCGCTGGGAATCTTTACGGAAACCACAGCCTACGCTGATGAGGGAATGTGGCTGCCGTCACTTATCGCAGAGCGCATCGGGGACATGCAGAGCAAAGGGTTCAAGCTCTCCGCCGAGGACATCTACAGCGTGAATCAGGCCTCTCTGAAGGACGCTGTCGTACTTTTCGGAAGCGGATGTACCGGTGAGGTCATTTCCCCCGAGGGACTGCTTCTTACCAACCATCACTGCGGCTACGGTCAGATTCAAAGGCACAGCAGCGTGGAACACGACTATCTTCGTGACGGATTCTGGGCGATGAGCCGTGAGGAAGAGCTTCCGAACAAAGGACTCACAGTCAGCTTCCTGGAACGGATGGAGGATGTGACTTCAAGGATTCTCGAGGGATGCGCTCCTGGATTCAGCGAATCTCAGAGGGACTCCGTGGTGAAAGCCAACTCCAAACGCCTGATAAAGGAGGTGACCGCCGACGGGAAGGGACTTAAAGCCTCTGTCGAGTCGATATATTACGGCAACCAGTATTTCCTTTTCCTCTACCGTGTGTACAGCGACATCCGCCTGGTAGGAGCGCCGCCTTCATCAATCGGAAAGTTCGGAGGGGACACCGACAACTGGATGTGGCCGCGCCACACAGGGGACTTTTCCATCTTCCGCATCTATGCCGACAAGGACAACAATCCTGCGGAATATTCAAAGGACAACATTCCCTACACCCCTAAGAGGTTCTTCAGGATTTCTCTCGGAGGCGTCAGGGAAGGCGACTTCACATTCGTGTATGGATTCCCGGGGAAGACACAGGAGTACATCATGTCGGAAGGCGTGAGATACGTGTCGGAGATTTCCGATCCCGCTAAGATCGCCCTGAGGACAATGAGGCTCGACGCACAGAGAAAATACATGTCCCAAAGCCAGAAGGTCAGAATCCAGTACTCCTCCAAGAACGCCGGCGTGGCCAACGCGTGGAAGAAATGGCAGGGAGAGATGAAGGGAATCAACCGCCTGGGCACTGTCGCCGCGAAGCAGGAATATGAGAGGAGATTTGCCCGCTGGGCCCAAGGGACGGAATACAGTTCCATCCTTCCGCGCCTGGATTCATTGTATAAGGCATTGGAACCATATTCATTCGCCAAGGAATATTACAACGAGACAGCGGCCACGGTGGAGCTTTGCAGGTTCGCGGCTTCGACGGCGAAGGAAATTGCCGACGGCGGCAAGGAAAAGGCCGCATCCATGTCCGAGTCATTCTTCAAGGACTATTATCTTCCTATAGACAAAGAATCCTTCGTGTCCGTCATGGGCGCTTTCATCAACGACGTCCCGGAAGAGTCTCATCCTGAATATCTTAAAGAAGAGCTGGCGAAGTACGGAAGCGTAAGCGGCTGGGCGGACGCCCTGTTCGGCGGATCGCTTTTCGCTGATGCCGAAAAGGTCGCGAAGCTTGAGGCCTCGGATTCCGCCGCCATGTACGCCGACCCTGCGGTAAGGTTCGCGAATGAGTTCAGGAAATGGTACACAAGCGATGTGTATCCTTCCGAAAAGCGTCTGAGCCAGGAGATTACACTCCTTTACAGGGATTACATGAGAGGACAGATGGAGTTTGAACCCGAAAAGGCTTTCTACCCGGACGCGAACCTCACCCTGAGAGTGGCTTACGGAAGCATCGGCGGCTACTCCCCTGCGGACGGGGCTTACTACAAGCCGCTTTCCACCCTTGAGGGAATAATGGAAAAGGACAATCCTGAGATTTTCGACTATAACATTCCTCAGAGACTGCGCGACATCTATGCAGCGAAGGACTATGGAAGATGGGCGATCCCCGGAGCAAACGGAAGACAGACCGTTCCTGTCTGCTTCATCGCCACCAACCACACTTCAGGAGGCAACTCGGGAAGCCCTGTAATAAATGAGGACGGCAACCTGATAGGCATCAACTTTGACCGCGTCTGGGAAGGCACGATGAGTGACATCGTCTTCGACCCGGACTACTGCCGCAACATCTCGCTTGACATCCGCTACGTCCTGTTCACGATAGACAAGCTCGCCGGCGCCGGCCACCTGCTGGACGAGATGGTCTTCGCGAAGTAGAGGGAACATCTAAACCGAGAAATACGCACAATATTGCCGTGGGGACATCCCCGCGGCTTTTTTGAACCATGTCCCGAAGAAGGACTGGTTGGCGAAGTTCAGTTTCCAGCTTATTTCCTGGATTGAATATTTATGTGACTGGAGAAGAGCCTTGGCCTCCAGTAGCAGATATTCCTGAATCCAGTCCTTCACGCTGCGCCCGCTTAAAGATTTTACGGTCTCAGAAAGGTGCTTGGTGGAAATGCACAGCCTGTCGGCGTAGAATTGTATGCGATGCTCCGTTGTGTAATTGTTTTCAAGAAGTTCCAGAAAAGCCGCAAGAATTTCGTCACCTCTGGTTCTCGGTGCGGCATCGGCGTCCTTAACCGCATTGATCCACCCGAGAGCATCCTGACACAGGGCATAGATATACCCTCTCACGACATTTTTCTTGTCAATATGATTGGTACCTTCAACCCTTCGCCTCATTATGTCCAGGACATGAAGCGTGTCTGTAAAACCCTGATTGTCAATGCTGTTTTTCGGGTGTTTGCGAAAGAACGAGAAAAAGGTGTTGAACTGCATTCCATTGCTTACAGGCGCGTAATAACTATCCGAGAATGCCAATAATGTCAGACGGCAATCTTCCGAGACAGACAAGCATCTGGCGAAATCACCTGGCATCACCACGAAAACATCGTTCTTGGAGATGGTGTATTCCTTGAGGTTGTGCATGATTTGCATGGAGCCGCTCTTCATCAGGATACACAACGCGAATTCCACCTTGAACGGCTCCGTGAAAAACATTTTCTTGTCCGGACTTGAAAGCAGTTCCGAGATGCCGGCCGATTGTTCATCAGTGTCAGCAATAAGAAGATTCCCATCCAGGACATGACAGGTTTCAGGATCGGCAATCATCCTGATGGTAAGACTTTTGAAAATATTTTCTTTTTCCACGGCAGAGAGTTTATTTTGACGGCAAAGTTATGGTTAAATTCTTCAAAAGAACAGATAATTGTTCATAATAACGTTTTATCATACATTATTCCGCAATGTTGAACAATTTGCACGTACAAATGAATAACATATATCCTACGTAAAGACTCATCTTTGCACCGCAAAAAAGTAAGAAGATGAAAACAGTGATTCGAGTGGCTGCAGCGCTATTACTGACAGCAGCCGTTATCTCATGTGCCGGCGGAGGAAACGCCGCAGAGCCGGCCGTAAGGACCGTCAAGACAATGACCGTATCATCAGCGGATAGTACGGGGACACTGACCTATCCAGGAATAGTTCAGGAAATGCATACCATCAATGTAGCCTTCAAGACCGCGGGTCAGATCGCGCAAATCAATGTCAAGGAAGGTGACTATGTCAGAGAGGGGCAGCTGATAGCCTCGTTGGATGACGCCGATTACAAACTGGGTGTCGAGGCGCTTCAGATCCAACATGACCAGGTTTCCGACGAAGTAGCCAGACTACGTGAGCTTTATTCCAAGAAAAGCGTATCCGCCAATGAATATGAGAAGGCGGAAGCCGGTCTCAGACAACTCGGCGTGCAGCTTCAGGTAAACAAGAACAAACTTGCCTACACGAAGCTTTACGCACCTGTTTCAGGATATGTCAAATCAGTGAATTTCGCGAAATCCGAGATGGTTGACGCCGGCACTCCAGTCATAAGCATGATGGACGTATCCGGGCTTGAGGTCCAGGCGGACATCGCCGCTTCGGAGTACCTTGACAGATCATCCTTCACATCGTTCACAGTCAAGACACCGAACGGAGAGACATGCGAAGCCAAGCTTATCGGCATTGTACCTAAGGCCGACGGGAACCAACTCTATCGTATGACATTGAGAATAAATCTCGGCACCAGCGTGATGAAGAATTCGTTCCTGCCGGGAACTAACGTCGAGGTCAACATCGAAAGGGATGGTCTGACCACCGGAAAGGAAGTGACCACACCCTTGTCCGCAATCTGTTATGATGGCAGACAACCCTATGTCCTGATTATAGGCAAAAACTCCACGATAGAAAGAGTCGACATAGATGTAGAGCCATCTGCCGATGTTTGCCTCGCTCATGTCAAAGGTATCGCTTCCGGAACCGAGGTAGTCGTAGCCGGAGCGGCGTCATTGAAAGAAGGAGAGAAGGTCATTGTCCTTCCGAAACCTTCTGAAACAAATATCGGAGGCCTTCTATGAACAAGCTTACTGAATATTTCATGAAGCGGCCTGTCCTCTTCTGGTCAGCCGTCGCCGCCATACTCATCGCCGGTGTCCTGTCTTTCCTTTGGATGCCGAAACTTGAAGACCCTGCCATCAGCGCCAAGCAGGCGATGGTAGTCATATCATACCCAGGAGCGAGTGCCCATGAGGTGGAGCTCAATGCCGCCATCCGCATGGAGGATGCACTGCGTGCCCTTCCTGACGTGAGCAAGGTAAAGACCGAATGTCAGAACGGCATGGCCATGATCACCGTGGAGTTCAAGATGACGGTCCTGAATGAAAAACTTCAGGAGCATTACGACCTCCTCAGGAGAAAGGTCAATGATGTAGCGCCGTATCTTCCGCAGGATTGCCGGGCGCCTATGGTAATCGACGACATGGCAGATACCTACGGCATTTTCTACGCACTTCGCGGAGATGGGTATGACTATTCGGAACTATACAAATATGCCAGTCTTATCCGCCGGGAGATACTTGATGTGAAAGGTGTAAAGCGCGTAAATGTCTCAGGTTCACGCGATGAGGTCATCAATGTCGTGTTGTCCAAGGAAAAACTCGCCCGCAACGGATTGATTCCCACGCAGTTGATGATATCATTGCAGGGAGCCGTAAAAAGCGTGGAGGCCGGAGATGTAGACGCTGCCGAGGACAAGATTCCTGTCCGCATATCGGGTCAGATCAAGAATGAGGACGATCTTCGCAATCTCATGGTCTCCACCGTGGACGGCAAGACCATAAGGCTGGGAGATGTGGCTGACGTGCAGCGTGCATATTCAGAACCTCAACGCAATGGTTTCTTTGTGGACAGGGAGCCTGCGTTGGCAATTTGCGCCGTTATGGAAGATGACGCCATCGTTCCGGATGTCGGAAAGCTGGTGGAGGAAAGGCTGGCAAGCCTGGAGAAGACTCTTCCCGCAGGATTGACGATTGACAAGATCTTCTTCCAGCCGGACAAGGTCAGGACAGCCATTTCATCTTTCATGCTGAACCTGCTCGAATCTGTCCTGATCGTGATTCTCGTGCTGATTTTCACGATGGGATTCCGGAGCGGAGCGATTATCGGATTCGGCCTTGTGCTGACCGTGGCCATTTCATTCCCAGTCCTGCTTGTAATGGGTACAACATTGCAGCGTATATCACTGGGAGCATTCATCATCGCGATGGGTATGCTGGTGGACAACGCGGTCGTGATAATGGACGGAATCCTCGTGGACAAGAAGCGCGGACTGGGGCCGAAGACATACCTCTTCCGTATCGGGAAGAACACGGCACTGCCGCTGCTCGGCGCCACGATCATTGCCGCCGCGACATTCATAAGTGTCTATCTTTCACCGGACACCGCCGGAGAATATGCCAGCGACCTGTTCCTCGTGCTGTGCGTGAGCCTTCTTGCAAGCTGGGTACTCGCTCTGATCCAAGTGCCGATTTGCGCCAAGGACTGGCTGCCGCGCCACTACAAGGACGATGGAGGAAAAGATACTTCCGTGATGAACTCTCCGATGCACAGATTTGTCAGAAAACTAGTTTCGTTCTTAGTTCAGTATAAGAAAACGGTCGTGGCGACAGCTGCGGTAATCCTGGCAGTAAGCATCTTCGGCATGACTAAAGTCAAGAACCTTTTCTTCCCTGATCTGGATTACAACCAGTTCGTCGTGGAGTGCTTCTTCCCGGCGGAAACTTCACCGGATGCGGTAAGAGACCATCTGATGGAAATGAGTGAAATGCTGGAGAAAGATCCGAGGGTAATCAGGGTGTCCGCGGCCCAGGCCAGCGCGCCGGCCCACTATTGCCTGGTAAGGCCAATGACCTCGGGCGGAGACTGCTATGGTGAACTTATCGTAGACTGCAAAAACTACGACCATGTACTGAAGGCTATTCCTGAAGTAAGGTCACAGCTCAGGGCGGCGTTTCCACAGGCATATATCCGTACCAGAAAGTACAATTTTTCCGTAGGGACATCACATACCGTAGAGGTGGAGTTCTCCGGCCCGGATCCTGCTGTCCTTAAGAGATTAAGCGCTCAGGCCGAGGAAATCATGAGGGATTGTCCCTATGTGGACAAATATTCCGTCGAGAACAACTGGAGACCGACAGGGAAGAAATATGAACTCGCTTATAATCAGTTCAATGCCCTTCGCAGCGGCATTTCCCGTGGCGATGTCGGCAATGCCCTTCAGGCTGCCGGTGACGGTCTTCCAATCGGAGTGATTCCGGAGCAGGATCGCATGGTAATGGTGAACCTTCAGGTCAGAAATCAGGACGGAAGCCGCATATCCAACCTGGATGCCGTTCCTGTCTGGAGTACATTGAACATCCATGTTTCCGATGAGGAAATGGGATCTGTCCTGTCTTCCGGCAAAGTCGCTTCGGAGCTGAAAGACAAGCTGTTCGCAACTGTACCTCTGACTTCCGTGGCTGACAGCATCGTCCTCAGCCCTGAAGAAAGCATGGTGCTCCGCTACAACGGACGGCGCGCGATCGAGGCCGAGTGCGATCCGGACCCGGACAATGACTGCGCCACTCCTGCCAAAGTAGTATCTTCCATACGGAAAGACATTGAATCCATAGAACTTCCAGAAGGTTATGAACTCAGATGGATCGGTGACATGGGCATTCAGAATGAGGCCATCAACAACATCCTCAAATATATTCCTTTGACATTATTCCTGATGCTGGGAATCCTCCTTTTCCTTTTCGGTACATGGAAGAAGGTGTTCCTGATCATAATCTGCTTCCCGTTTGTCATCTGCGGCATCTCTCCGGCCCTTCTCATATCCGGCCAGCCGTTCACATTCATGGCGATAATAGGCCTGATCGGTCTTATCGGAATGACGGTAAAGAATGCGATCGTGCTGGTGGACGAAATCGGCAGACTGCAGAAAGAGGAAGGATACGCCCCTTACAATGCGGTGGTCGAGGCGACCGTTTCCAGAGTACGTCCTGTGCTCATGGCATCATTGACCACGATTCTGGGCATGGTACCGCTTCTCGGCGATCCGATGTACGGCTCAATGGCAGTCTGCATCATGTCTGGTCTGACTGTGGGTACAATGATCACCTTACTGCTTCTGCCTGTGTTATATACAGTGTTATATCATATTAAAAAAGCATAAAAAATGAGAATGAATATAGTTTTGTCAATGCTGCTTTACGTTGCATCCCAGGCGGTCGCCGTAGCGCAACCATCCGGGGCAGCGTTAACCTTGAATGTAGAAAAATGCCGTCAGATGGCATTGAATAGCAGCGAAGACGTGAGAAAGGGCAACAATACTTTAGCCCAATCCGCGCTTGACAGGAAGATTGCGGTCTCGGCTTTTCTGCCTGCGGTAGAGGCGAGCGGGTCGGTCATGTACATGACACCGAACATGGAAATGAGCGGCATGGAAATGATAATGAAGGGCACTTATATGGCCGGGATAATGCTTACCCAGCCAATATACGCCGGCGGTAAGATATTGACAGGCAAAAAGATGGCAGAAATCGGAAAAGATGCGGCGGTTGAGCGGCTCCGTATGGCCAAAGCGTCCGTAATCTATGATGCGGACAATGCGTACTGGACCTATGTGGCGGTCATGCAGAAACAGGCAATGATGGATGCGCTCACCGCCCAGCTGGACACTCTGTTCTCGCAAATCGGTGTGGCATCATCCGCCGGCATGGCGACCGACGCTGATTTGCTGACGGTCAAGGCGAAACGATCCGAGGTGGAATATCAAGCCCGCAAGGTGGCAAATGGCGTGGCAATGTGCAGGATGGCATTGTGCAGAGTCGTAGGCGTGCCTTTCGACACAGTAATAGAGGTAGAGGACATCGCAGTGCCAAAGGAGTTTACCCGTATGGAAACAAACGATGTGTCAGTCACAGACAGGCCTGAGATGAAGCTGCTCGAAACGAATCTGAAAGTTTCCCGTCTGCAGGTCCGCATGACGAGAGGCGATTATCTTCCGACCCTGGCGCTTGTCGGCGGATATTGTCCCTATGGCAACATCAAGATGAAAACTATGGTGGATGCCGGTGGCGGCAATTATGCGCCTTATACGCAGAAGATCGGACAGGATATGGGCGTGGCTATGCTGTCTCTCAGCATTCCGATTTTCAAATGGGGACAGGGAAATAACAAGATCCGCAAGGCGAAACTCGATGTGGACAACGCCGCTCTTGAACTTCAGAAGAATGGCCGTCTTCTGGAACTACAGGCAAGACAGGCGGCATTCAATCTTTCCGACAGCTACAACCTTATCGAAGCGGCCATGGATGGGAAGGCTCAAGCAGATGAGAATCTTAGAGTTACAGAGAATCGTTATCACGCATCCATGTGTCCTCTCTCGGATTATCTTGATGCGCAGTTCCAGTGGCAGCAGGCCAGGAGTAATCTTATCGAGGCGTTCACGCAGTCCCGTATCGCCGAGACGGATTACCTGATGGCTACCGGCCACCTGGTGAACGAGACGGTCTTCGCAAAGTAACGGGACGGATCCGATCAGTGAACAGCTTATCGAATATACCCATGCCTTATCAGGTCTTCTCTTGATCTGACGGGGAATGTGTAACCGTCACGGAGCAGGAACAAGTTGTCTGAAACCTGAATGATCGCTTCGTACAAATGGTCAGATACGGTGATCCCTTTATTTGCTTTCTCCTCCCGGATCAGCGACTGCATCTTCTCGACATGAATAGGGGCGATGTTGGAGAAAGGTTCGTCCAGGATGCAGAAATCAGAGGGTGACTTGATGATGATGAACATTTCAGCGACACGAGCCTCGCCACCCGATAATTCCCGAAACTGTTTCTTCTGAAAGGTATGGAACTTGGGATCAAACGACACCAAGCCGTCATATTCAACATCATACAGTCTGAAGGCTTCGTCCAAGGTCATCCTCGGCGGCATGAAGAGATTCTGCGGAAGGTACTTGACCCTGTCGCCGATATGCCCATAGTCAGTACTTTGCTCATCGTTGAACCTCACGAATATGTTCTGTGGCTTTATGCCTCCCATAATACATTTGAACAGGCACGATTTTCCCGTACCGTTCCTCCCCAGGACACCCGTCACCTTGCCGCGTTCCGATGTGACGAAAGCGCTTTGAAGCACCGTTAGTTTTCCGAATTCAAGGTGCACGCTGTCAACAAGCATTCTATTTATCCTATCTGATGACATTGCCAACACATATTGAAAAGGTTAATAGCGCGACGAAGACCACGAAGTCAACAACAAACGGAATAGAATAATATTCAGTTCTGCTGATCCCCAGATTCAGATAGAAATAGATGGTCTGCCCTCTCTGGAAGGACTTGAACAAATACCAGATGACAGGGATAAACAGCAGCTTCAGCAGAACGAATGTGGGAGTCAAGGTAGGATCAAAGACGCACAGTCCGGCAGCGGTGAATGAATATGCCGCTGACACTAGGTACACCGCTTTGGCATACCGGGCCGACAACTTGATTTTCCGGAAGATATTCATAGATCCATCAATAAAGTTACGCATAGGCATCAAAACGACCGTCGTCGTCCGGATAGTCATCTTCATCAGAATCCACATCCTCGTCATCAGCATCAAAGGCAGGAATATGGACTTTCTCCATTTCAGACGCGTATTTTGTGAGACATCCTTCTGTGTAAGCAGCGACGGCATCCGACTGTCCTTGGGCATACGCCTTCTGAAGATACTCAAAAGCGCGGTCTCCCCCATCCTCCTCCGGACGTACCACATACAAATATCGTCCTAAACCATATCGGGCATCCCGGTCTCCCCCATCCTCCATCTGACGGATTCTGTCAATCGTCGGTCCGTCCAACTTTAACAATTTGTAACGAATCTGGAAATCTTCTTTATTCATAGTCAATCGAAAAATACTCTTGGGTTAATCTCGGCCGGCGTTCGCCATTCAGTTCCTCATTCCGCAAGCAAGGTTTTCTTCTTGCTCCACTTAAACGATTACGTTTTCAAATGCCGCCGCCCATTCTATCGGATCCACTTTCAACTACTTTCTGCCATTCATTATCAATCATCTGCAAATTTAAGAGTTTTCGGGGAATAACCTATAATTTGTTTTTGGGGCTCACCTGCAAATATCCTATCTTACCAAAGTCCGTGAACTCCTTGAATCTCATCCTGATGCTGCGACATTCGCCGCACAACTTAAAGCCGCATATCCGACCCTGCCTGGCGCAGAAGGTGTAGATGCTCTTGCACAGGCACTTTGCAAATAGTATTTTGAAATATTATTGTCGGTCGTTTCTCTTCAGAGCCGCCCATTTGTTACAGTGATCCCTTCAGCACTCGGATTATTACCCGAGGCGTTGTGATCACTTGCGCTGAATATGGAGCTGTCGCTTAAATCCTACCAAGGTTGCCTCGTGCGCAGACCGAACCCTCCTGCTCACGAGACAACCTTAGCCAGCTATCCCGTGAGCAATTGGGGCTATCCTTGCTCACTGGAGAACATGGCTGGTCAGCTTTTTTCGGGACGCGCCCTCACATTGGGAGGGAATATGGTCACCGAACCGCGGAGTCGTTCCTCTTGAAGCACTGAATTAAAGGCATCGGCGAGAGACCGTGAAGCGTCTTTGAGGTGTTCTATCATCTCGTCACGGTTCGTACTGAGAGCCAGATCCGCTATCGCCAATGAGCGTATCATCGCGAGAACTGACTGCTCGTTTCCTCCCCACAGCGTCGTTGACATCGACAGCATAGCGCTCTGGATGATGTCCATCGACACCATCGGATCTTTCCAGACATTGATGTCTGTGTTGAACTTCAACTGGCCGTCTCCATCCTGCAGCACTTCCAAAATTCTTTTCATAATTACTTAATGTTTAGTTGTTTGACATATAATCCCAGGCTCCTGCCCAAGACTTGATCTTTCATATTCTTATCCTTCGTAAGTTGGCATACGCTTCCCGTAAAAACGCATAATCTCCCGTCCGCGGACCATCGCTCTCCGTCACCCAACGTCGCCCACCACCGCCCACCACCGCGGACGGTCGCTTACCATCTTCCACTCTCCCGTTACCACCCTTTTTATCGTCCGCGAGAAAAAGGAACCCTCAAACGCTGGATCAGAGTCCTGTCACAGCGGCGCATGCGCACCAAGAGGAAACAACGAGTCCACTTCATATTGCGACAACCCAAGAACACGCCGGATCTGGCCATTGGAGGAGCGGTAGTCATAGCGGAGTCGTTTCGCCAAATCGATTTTCTGAGCTTGGCTCAACTCCTTGAGGCTGCTGACACCATAGGCTGACTTGACATATTTCCATAGTTGCGTAAACAACTCAGTGTCAGTTAGGAATTCCCCGTCATCCAAGTCTTTCGCAATCTCTTCATAGGCTTCGACATCCTCGCTGACCATCCAGAAATAATGATGTGCGTCGCGGAACATCGCCATTCCGAGTCTTATGTCGCAGTACGAAGGCGGTGCGATGTGTCCATTGATCACAAGATAGTCTCCCGGGAGATGCGGATTTCGCCCCTTGAACATTCTTCGGGCCGCTCTATCTTTCAGATCAGACAGCCTTGCATCGGGCAAAAACCGGCAGAAATAGTACGGTCCGGTACCCCACGGGTAAGAGAACGGGGTGCATTCCGGAGTCACGACGTATCCGTTGCGATTGACATAGACAATGGTGTTTCTCAATGCCTTGAGATCCGGAACAGGCTTGAGGCTCATCTGGAATCGAGCAGATAAAGCAGACTCATACCTTGTGGCCATGTACCTGCTTAACCGTTTGCGGAACAGCTCGAAAAAAAGCCTTGTCCCAACTTCGGATCCACATATGACAATGTGCAGATGGTTGCTCATAACCTCAAAGGCCACGACAGCCAATCCCGGCACTTCCGCCAGACATCTCGCCATCAGATTCATCACGTAACGATAGTCGTCATCGTCTCTGAACAGCAGTTCCGTCAAGTTCCCCGGAGTGTAAAGATGCCACCAATCTCCATGACCAAGAAAGGAGACTGCGCACTTCTTCTCAGCGTCCGCATAAGGAAGTCGTTTCATAATCTAAGCAGTTTGCTTCGTGCGAGTTATAGCACTGTCTACGCACGAATGGTTATTTATCCACTCTCACGTTCCCTCCAGTGTCCCAGATCACGTGAGAGACCTTTTACATAAGCCGCAAGTCACTCACTCCCCACCTTATACAAAAAAGCGAGCCAGGTGCGATATAACCCAACTCGCTTTGCGGATTCCATGCTCCGCGGCATTCAGTCTTCCGATAGCGTCCACAAGCAAAAGCCCTGCATAAATCACATCCGTGACAGCAAAAGTGCCGAACTCTGCGTGAACATCTATCTTGAGTACGTCGGCAGGGCGTTCAACTCCCGACGGTCGTACCACAATAGCAAAGATATGAATATAATCTGATAATCCAACCGTCATCCAAAGAAAAAACACCATTCATTCTTTATGAATATGTTCCCGTAGGCTCTGCCATGTCTCCAACCCTATTCCTCGCCATCAGTTATCGATCATTCTCCTCACAACGTACTTCCTAACACCTTCTTCGTGAGCGGAAAGACCTGTTCTGCGCACGGGAGGGTCAGCCAAGGCTGTCTCGGAAGCAGGAAGACCCGGCTTGCTCACGGGAAGGCCTGTCGAGGCTGTCTCGTGAGCAGGAAGGCCTTGTTCGCTCACGGGAGGGTCTGTCGAAGTTGTCTCGTGAGCAGGAAGGACTGTTCTGCGCACGGGAGGGTCTGTCGAGGCTATCTCGGGAGCAGGAAGGACTGTCCTGCTCACGGGAGGGCCAGCCAAGGCTGTCTCATGAGCGAAAAGGCCCGGTTCGCTCACGGGAGGACTGGCCAAGGCTGTCTCGGGAGCAGGAAGGCCTGGTTTGCTCACGGGAGGGTCTGTCGAGGTTGTCTCGGGAGCAGGAAGGCCTTGTTCGCTCACGGGATGGCCGGCCAAGGTTGCCGCGGGAGCGAAGATCGGATTTCCGCGCACGAAAGTTTCGGATTCCGGGGCTTTTGTTGTAAATTGCGGACGAAAGCATTAAGAAAAACACTATCTTCGCATCAATGAGAATCATCGGAAATATTCTTTGGCTCATCTTGGGCGGGCTGCTGGTCAGTCTGGGTTACATCATCGCCGGACTTCTGTACTGCGTGACCATCATCGGGATTCCGTTCGGCTACCAGTTGTGGAAGTTCGGAGTGTTCTCGCTATGGCCATTCGGAACCGAGGTTGTGGACGGAAACAACGCCGGAGGCTGCCTCAGCATATTCATGAATGTGCTTTGGATCCTGCTGGGGTGGTGGGAGATCGCCGCGACGCACCTCGTCTTCGGTCTTATCTGCTGCATCACCATCATCGGCATCCCTTTCGGTCTCCAGCACTTCAAGATGGCTCTCCTCTCGCTCACCCCATTCGGCAAGACCTTCAGAAAAGGATAGTCGCCCTCCGGGTCAGCGGGATTCCGCGCGGGTTGAACGGCCTCTTCCTCCGGCAAAACCTAAAAAAGGTTAGCCACCCAAGGTCAGCGGGATTCCGCGCAGGTTGAACGGCCACGTCCTTCGGCAAAACCTAAAAAAATGGTTAGCCACCCAAGGTCAGCGGGATTTCGCACGGGTTGAACGGCCTCTTCCTACGGCAAAACCTTCAGAAAGAGGCAGAACGCATTCGGTGGAACCGGCTTCAGCGCTTAAGAGCTGCTCGCCAAAGTTGCCCGACCATAATAATCCGGCCATGATATACCATAACAATCCGGCCATGATAGAGAGAGATTTGCCGTCACTGGAATTGGCGGAGAGAATCAAATGACACAATGACTTTTAGTAAGCATCAAGGATTACCAAATAAGCGAATATGTACACACTTTACTCATTGACTTCGGAGCTGCACAGCGAGACGGTGGCGGAGCCGGCGGACGAAAGATTCATTCAGGACATTGAGAAGGCGCTCGGCGAGGCGTTTGAGTTCGGCAGCACCGACTTTTCCGAATATTCCAGGACACGGAACAACATCATCTACGTCAGGACCGGAGGGACGGAGGGAATATTCAAAAGCATCTTCTGCAAGGAAGGGTCTCTGAATATTCCTGACGGCATGCCAGTCAGGCTGCTTACCAGCGGGAAGAGCAACTCCCTTGCCGCGTCGATGGAGATCCTATCGTTCCTGAACCGGGCCGGATGGCCGGGAGAAATCCTTCACGGAAGCGCGGAGGAGATCGCCCTCAGGCTCCGAGGCGGCTTCACGAAGGGCGGAAAAAGCCATGTGAAGGAATATGACATGGGCCGCATTCTGGAAGGTTATAAGGTGGGAGTTATCGGGAAGCCTTCCGACTGGCTGATTTCCAGCGACGTAGACTACGCCGTGGCCAAGGAGAGGCTCGGCGTCGAGATTGTTGACATCGACATCAACGAACTGGTGGGGCTGGCCGAAGAGCCTGACCGCAAATGGCTGGAAGGGCTGAAACTCAACCCGCCTAACAAGCCGAAGTTCGGGAAGAGCATCTCAGGAAAAGACTTCAGTGGCTCAATGGACATCTACTGCGCCATGAAGACGCTGGTGGAGAGGTACGGGCTGGCCGGGGTGTCACTCCGCTGCTTCGACCTGCTGACAGCCCTCGGCAACACCGGCTGCATGGCTCTGGCAATCCTGAACAGCCAGGGGGTCGTGGCCACGTGCGAGGGAGACATACCCACGCTCCTGTCAATGTGCATCGCCCACCAGAAGTTCGGAATCTCCGGCTTCCAAGCGAACCTTTCACGCATCGACGGCGACAAGATGCTGTTCGCCCACTGCACCGTTCCTCTGAACATGGTGGAGGAATATTCCTACGACACCCACTTCGAGTCGGGAATCGGCGTGGCGGTCCATGGAGTGCTGCCCGCCGGAGCCGCAAGGATATTCAAACTCTCTACGGATTGCTCGGAAATGTTCCTTGAAGATGTGGAAATTCTTGAAAACCAGTACAATGATTGCCTTTGCAGGACGCAGATACTGGTGGACGCGCCAGGACTCGCGGACTACTTTCTCCGCTCCCCCATCGGGAACCACCACGTAATCATTCCCGAGCGGCGGCAATAGCTACGGCACCGCATCGGCTACTGAGCATCGATCACTGAGCCTGTAGAGCGACTTCATCCGCCAGCCACCGGCCTACGAAGCGGTCTTCCGCAACGCCCTGACCGTCTGGGATTCGTAGGAGGAGTTGGCTGACTTAAAGGCACCATCTACGAAGCGGTTTTCCGCAACGCCCTGACCGTCTGGAGCAACACGCTGAGAATCACCAGGGAAATGCCCATGTAGAAGGAGGCGTTCAGCTCGCGGGCCTCTCCGAAGGCGAGGAAGGCGATTATGACGGTGTAGCAGGGTTCAAGATTGTAGGTAAGGTTGACGGTGAACGCAGACAGTTTCCTCAACACGATGATCTGCAGGAGGTAAAGACCGACCGTGCAGAACAGCACCAGACACAGCATCCACCACAGGTTCGCACCTGTCGGGTAGACCATCACCGGCTGCGTCGGAGGATAGATCAGAAGGCAGACAGGGATGATCACGGTGACACCCGCTTGATAACTACTGGTTTACAGGTCATAGTGCAGACTTTAATGTGCACCGACGCAATCTGGCTGTGTAGTCAACTCGTATATAATTACCTTTCTTTTTATGCTGGCGTGAAAGAATGTTAATCTAAAAGAGAAAGCACAATGGCATTGTTGGGCAGGGCAGTTTGTAGCTTGGCCCAATGTGGTATGTGGATTCTCGTTTTCTTGCGGAGAGTGTCACTGTCCGACCGACACACTCTCGATCCTTATCTTGAAAGTCCCGGACGGAGCCTGGACATCCACGATCTCGCCCTCTTTCCGTCCCATCAGCGCCGCACCAATCGGGGACTTGCAGGAAATCTTGCCTTCTTCAAGGTTCATCTCGTGCGGGCTCACAATGGTATATGTCATTCTGGCATTGGAGGCCATATTCGTGAACTCCACCTTGCTGAGCAATGAAATCTGATCTTTCGGCAATGCCGAAGTGTCGATGATCCTTGAATATTGCAGGACTTTCTGCAGGAAACGTATCCTGCTGATGGCCTTGGCCTGAGCCCTTCTCGCCGAGCGATATTCAGCGTTCTCGCTCAGATCCCCCTGCGCGCGTGCGTCCGACAGATCGTCCTTGATCCGAGGATATTCAACATCAATAAGATGATTAAGTTCCGCGACAATCTGGTCGTAGCGTTCCTTAGACAGATATTCCATATACCATTGTTTGATAAGTCAGGGCAAATGTACGAAAAACTATCCTTTTTAGCTCCCCGCTCAACTTTTTTTGTTTGTCCGGCGGAGCACCCTTCCTACCGGACAAACGAACTCAATCCGGCATTTTCTCCGGGGAAAGCCCTTTTTCCCGGACAAACGAATTCAATCCCATGCTTCCTCCGGTGAAAGGCCATTCCACCGGACAAAACATAAGAGAGGGTGAGGCATATTAAAAGGTAATTATATACGAGTTGACTACTCTTACACATTACGTCTGTTCCCATTGAAGTTTGATCGCATTTCGCTGTCCGTTCCTGTCAGTCGCAACATCCGGCAAGTGCTCCCAATTCGATCATGCACAGAATCGGATGGGGAACACTCGCTGTCCCAAGTATAACCATTCTCCCCCGAACCTAGCTTTTCCTAAAGATTTTTCTGGAACTCACTCACCCACGCATGCTTACATTCCTTATACATTTTCTGAATCCTCTCATCCCGCCAACTGTTCTTTACGGCAGTTATCAAATTTTCAAAATTCATTTCGTTCATTATTTTTCGGACTTATGCACTTTAGGCTTGCTCGTAATAAAGGCGCCACTTATGTGACCTTGTTATGGATTGCAAGCCAAAAGTGGATAGTCGCTGACATCAATGAATACCATAGCCTCTCACTATCAAGCTTTTCAGAGACAAAAATGAGGGCAAACGTTACTCAACAGAGCCATCCGACACCCTCCGGGAACGAAAAGAGGCGTATATGCATCCCAAAAGTGCAGAAGAAGTCTTCGTGCGCGTGCCGGATCGCCTTTCTGAAGTGACAAAGGAAATAATGTCTCCAATGAATGCTCAGCAGCACCCTCGGGAGACGAAAAGTGGGGGAAACGTTTCCCAAGAGTGCAGGCTGCACTCTTGAGGAGCAAAAGAGGCCGAAAGTGTTACCGAAGGCATTCGAAGCAAGCCTAAACTGCATAGTTCCGTTATTTTTTGTTTACAATTGCGTCAAAAATGTCCCTTAACTAAACAAGGGAACCACATCATCATATTCCTTTGAATTAACTTGACGTCAGAATATCTTGTACATAGACTGGTTGCTGGACAAAAGGTACTGGAGCCGGTCGTCACGGTCGTTATAGTCATCGCTGACGGGGAAACGATTCCGGAAGTCGGACGTGATCTCGTCAAGACGGAAATCCTCCGGCGGATCCACGGTAACGTCCAACACGCGGATTTCGGCCGGGTTCTGCAATGAATATACAAGGAGCTCGCCCTCCCCAGGTCTCATTCCGAACATATACCAGCAGGAATTGTACGACAGGGCGAACGGAATGAACTCGAACTCAAGGATCTCTGGCCGGACCTCCACGGGGTACTGAATATTTTCCTCCTTGATAGTCACAAACTTTTGATATAGGTGTTTGTGTCTGACGAATATCACCCTGTTCAGGGATATGGCTCTCGCCACCACCCTCGCATATTCATTGTTGTAGCTGCCGCTGATGAACACCCGGTCCTTCGGGAAGCGGTCGTCGGTCAGCATATTCCCCATCAGGAAAGCGTTGATGCAGGTCAGACGGAGCCAGTCGTCAGGGCGCGTTCCCTCTCTCGCCGAACGAATCGATGATCGCCATAAGCCGGATCCTGTCCTTTATCTTTTCAGCCAACATAGTGTACTGATTTTTCTCCGGCAAAGTTAACGCATAATATCTGACGAAACACGGCAGATAGATTTTTTTGTGTGTCAAGTTTTGTCTTACAGCAAGGCCTATCTTTGCAGAAAGATTGTTTCCGAAATCAAGTGCGAAGCAGCCGTCAGGTCAATCTGAGACGGGGTTTCGGAGAAACCTTCATCCCCAATAACTTCGTCAGGCGAAACGCCATTCTGTCGGATAATTGCCTTTGATTCCTCCCTTTGTTCTGCAAAACGGCCTTTTCCCGGACAAAATCTCAGTCACCTGTTTTCCGGGCATCGCCGAAAGCGGATCTCACTTTTCCGCCGTCAGAGGGAAAAGCGAATCGATCTCGTACTGTGACAGCCCGAGCACCCTGCGTATCTGGCCGTTCGAGGAACGGAAGTCGTAGCGGAGTTTCCGGGCGATGTCAAATCTTTGAGGCTTGGTCAAGTCTTTAATGGAGGCGCCTCCGTAGTCGGACCAAACCAGAACGCTCAAACGGGCAAACAGTTCCGTATCCGTCAAAAACTCACCATCTTCAAGTCCGACAGCCAACTCTGCATACGCCTCCACGTTCTTGCCGACCATAGCGAAGTAATGGTGCGCGTCCCTGAACATCGACATACCGAACTTGATGGCGCAGTAGTTCCATGGAGCAACATAACCGTTGGTAACCTCCCACTCACCCGGAAGCAGCGGAGTGCGGCATCTGAACATTCTTCTCCTGTCGTCCACAAATATCCGAGCCAACGTCTTACCCTTAGGCCAGTCCAGAAAATAATACCGCCCGGTCCCCCAAGGATAGCTGAACGGAGTATGGCAAGAATCAGCCACATAACCGTTCCTGTTGGTATAGACAATATTGTTGCGCAATGCCCCCAAGTCACCGATAGGCTTGAGGGCTATCTGAAGTCCTTTCATCAGCGGGAATGACCTCGCCAGCCTCTTCCGGACAAAGCCCCAGAACGCCAAAACAGCCTTCTCATCAGCGGAAACCACAAAATGAAAATGGTTGTTCATCACCTCGAACGCGATTATCCGAACCTCCGGGAAAAGCGCCGCTGCCTGCGCCACCACATTCATCACAAACACAAGATCCTCCTCCCGCGCAAAAAGCAACGGCGTCTCCTTCCCCGAAGTATATGCGTGCCAATACGGTCCGCCATCCCGAAATGTCGCCTCGCAACACCTCTCCCTTTCTTTGAATATCCCCATAACCTTAATCGAATATCATTTCGTCCACCCAAAGCCCGTTTCCCCGGAGGAAACGCTGCCCGGATCCAGTTTGTCCGGTCAAACGCCAATCCACCGGACAAGTTTAGATTTTCTGTAACTTTGTCCGGACAAACAGTGCTCTCCCCACAGAACAACAAAAAAAAGCGAGTCAGGTGCGATATAACCTAACTCGCTTTGCGGGCTCTTGGCGCCGCGGCTATCAATCTTGTAAAGTCTTGCCTGGAATCGTCGCTTATGTCTTGAAATATTCTTCCTCCTTAAAAATAAGGAATATCGAACATTTGGACTTTAAGCGAACTTCACCAAGCGTAACTTATTAAAAATCAATCAATATTCCTCTTCATTGAAAAAGAAATCGTCCTTGGTGGGGTAATCGGGCCAGATGTCTTCGATGGATTCGT
>ERZ780043.1-NODE-1-length-88099-cov-7.49947_pt1 | contig 88099 bp, 62 predicted proteins | sample MGYA00511850_ERZ780043 | MGnify/ENA primary metagenome ERZ780043 (study PRJEB29588, sample SAMEA2161608) | human gut metagenome | biome: human gut; feature: human-associated habitat; material: faeces | place: Denmark | collected 2008/2010 ... | reverse complement strand
AGCAGGAATGCTAAAAAATTACTGCTGGACATATCACAAAATGTCGGTGGCACTATAATCAAGGATGTCGTAGGGTGGCAAGAGAGAAAACTTAATGCTTATGCTGGCTGCGAGGAGGACTATTCTGTAGAGGTGCATCTGAATCTTATTGATGAATTGATTGACATAGATTCAGAGACGCTCAAAACTTTCGAGTGCCGAAAGAGACTTCGTTTGCTCGATGTAGATGATAATTATTGTGAGCCAGAAGAACTTACACTAAGCTCTGAGTACAAGACATCCTGCCTTTTTGATAAGTATGGTATAAAAGATGGTCTGATATATTTGTCTCACAGATACGTGGAAATTGATTTGAATAATGCGTTTGCGGACTTTGCCAAAAAAATCCTTAATGTGCATTATCGATTTGAAAAAGAGGATATTAAATACCTGTCAAATTACAAGTTTGCGGTATATTTCTGGTCAGAGTATGCTCTGAGACATAAAGAATTTATTGAAGATCTAATTGACTCCGATGAGTTCGATAATGTTCCATGCATTCCAACTATGGCTGGAAATGTGTACGCTCCGGAAGATGTTTATTCAAGCGAGCTCAATGATTATGTCATCAAGAAGATACCAGAGTGGGAAGATAAAGTTCTTACAGATGAAATCCCAGTAGATGAAAATGGGAAAAATGGGTTAATCGAAGGACTAAAATTTAAAGAGCAGTTGTCCTTTGAAGATGGACTCAATGCTCTGAGAACCATTAAGGGGAAAGAAAAGAGACGGGAGATTTTGGAATGGATGAACGAGGATTATGATGATTCGTATTCCGAACTTATTAGCGAGTACCGTAACTCTGAGGATGCTATATGGAAAAACGGTAAGGCGGAAGATAGGCGGATTACAGAACTTTATGCCATCGCCCCCGAATCAAAGACCCTGTACGAATTCTTTAGGGATAATGAATATATCCTGCATTCAGACTATATCTCGAATTGGAATAAAGATGATTATCGTTCAATCTGCAATATGATGCAAATTCATATCATTGAAGAAAATGAGATGTCTTTTGACCCGGTGGGAGAACAGGATAGCCTTGCGCATTATTTTGAAGGGAGGCTTCTTGTTGTTGCTGGTATAGAAGATACAAACAAATGGAATGAGTTATTTGAGAAGTATAAGGAGAAGATTTCTATGATGTCATTCTGGCGTTGTTCCTCAATTTCTTGGACCTATGAAGGCAACGATAAGATTAGCCAGAAAAACAAGAAGTTTTACTCAAATGAAGGCGATTTCTACTACGTGAAGGATTGGTGCACAAAACAGGTGTATACTGACTTCGTGAGAGAAATGTATGACTATCTTGAATGTTCTATGAATGAAGATCAGTTCAAGAATATTCTTGATCCTGATGAGGATATTCAAGACTTGATTGAGGATTACTACAGTCTACGCACAGACGAGTATATTGCCGAACTTGCCAAGTACGATGGCGCATTTTCAAAGTATTCCGGTCGAAAAGTAACTGATGAGGTTGAGGAGGAAGACGGTACAATTGAAGCTGCCAATGAGTATCGGCCGAAGCGAATATCATTGAATAATATGAGTAACGGTGACGAGAATGACATCGAGCCGATGACGGAAGCGGAGGACACTTCAACCGGCCGTGACGATAATGAAATCGCATATGGCACAAATACTAAAGCTATAGATACTCACTTTGAAGTTCCTACGGAGGGAGATGAAGAAGGAAGCACTGAATGGACTCAACCGGAGAAAGATCCTGAGGCTGACGAAGATGAATATGATGATGCCGGTGCCACAACTGACTTCCCCGAAGTTGAGCCGGAGCCTGAAGAGGAGTATTATGAGTTCGATCCGGATGAAGGAGACCCTATTGGCGATGTAACAAATGACAGAAAAAATTACGAACCTGTCGGTTCTCGTCCTACAGGGATTCGTCAAGCACGAAGAAAAGCGGCCAGACCTTTCACAAAAGAGGAAATGCAAAGGCTTAGGTCAAACGGCACACCGCTTGAATTGGAGTCCCTTCCTGCCACACAAGAAGAACTCGACTTATTGTCGAAATGTGGTATAAGTCCTGAACAAATTGCTGATACCAACTACCTTGCTCAGCTTCGTCTTTATCGCAATCTTCAGGATGAACTTGGAGAAAGCCCAGAAGAATCTCTTGCTGAATTCATAAGAAACGCAGATGATGTCGCTGAACATAAGATGAGTAGCGGCAAGTATGTCCATGCTTGCAGCGCTGCCCGTGGTGTTATGTACGTATCTCCTTCGGTATGGAATAAGATGGTCAACAATCAATGGGTCATCTGCGTCTATCTGGATGGTCAAGGTAAGAACTTCCACTATATCAACACTGCGGAAGAGTTTCTTAAGCTCGTACAGAAAGATGATGTGGTAATCAAGATAACCGGAAAAGAGAAGGTGGATGTCGTTAATAAATTGTACACAAGCTTGCTGGCTAATACTAAAGGAACAGCCTATACGCTTGTTCGTGTAGCGGCCCGAACGAATATGGATGCCGTATTCGCTCATTATGTTGGGGCAATGGCAGAGACTAATGACGGTAATGAGGACGAAGATCTTGAGATGTATTAGGATATGGACCAGAGGATTGAAAACTATAAATCTTTCTTTACAGATCAAGTAAAGGAGGCCGTTGATGAGCAGAAGAAAAAGAATCACTCGACAATGAGCCAGCTATTCAAGACAGACGCTCTCTCTCTTGGATATGTCGAACGGGTTCAATCGGAACTCGGCACGATTATTATCAAATTTCCACGAAGAATGGCCCCGAGATTGAAGGTCCAGAGGTCTATAACAATTATCAAGAAAGCCGCCAGGCAGGAGCTCGGCGAAAAAGTTACTGAATGGACCTGTCAGTGGGGGGATTTTTGTGACAATCCAAATTATCATTCTGCCGGATCAGATATAACACCGATACATTATGTCACCGGGAAAGATGATGGTTATGATTATGTAGCCTGCTCTGGTCTAAGCAATAAACTCTTTGATTTGTTCCTTAAGTCAACGAAAGAGGGTAAGTTTCTTTCCGTGATTGTCTATGATCCATTTCCTCCGATTGAGTATTATCGGAATATGGTGAACTATATGGATACTAATCCGGACGATGCCTATCTTTTCCTTGAGCCTACAATGAAATATGAGGATTGGCATCCAGAAGAACTTGCCTTTGATAGCAAGAACCCTGATGGTATTGCAGACACTATAGAAAAGACGCTTGATGAAGAACAGATTTGTATCGTCCAAGGCCCTCCCGGTACGGGTAAGAGTTACACCATAGCAACAATCGTCTCAAGATATTTGACGGCAGGTAAATCAGTGTGCGTGACTACGATGGCAAACAAAGGTCTGGTGGAATTGATAAAACAGAAACCACTTGCCCAATTCGTGGCTGACGGACGTGTAAGTAAAACCAATCTCTCCGTAGATGAGAGGACACAAATTAAAGGCGTGCGGAACGCTTCGAATGACCTTCTGTTAACACCGGGGGAACTTATTTGTGCGACAAACTATGTCCTGTCAGGCGTTTTTAGTGAGAAAAAGATGGGGGCGAATGGATTGCCTTCCTATGACTTGATTGTCATCGAGGAGGCATCGCAGGCGTTCCTCACAACAATTTGCGCATTTATCTCTCTGGGTAAACATTGTCTTATAGTAGGAGACCCAATGCAGCTGCCGCCAATTGCGAAGACAGGCAATCCTCTGTATAACTCGTGGAATGTCAATACACAACTGGATGGATTGACCACATTTGCCCTGGGCTCTAAAGTTAAATCCTATCGTATCATCACGACATTCAGACTTACCGCTAAAGCGGCAGCAGTTACCAGTATCTTTTATGGCAACCGTTTCGTGTCTGTCAAAAAGGATTATCTTGATTATTCTTTGACGAAGAGTCAACTGTTCCCGAATGAGGGAGGAGTGTTATTCTATCCGACAGGAGATATGCGAAATGGCGTCTATTCGGAGGCTGCGGACAGGATTATCCACAAAGTCATTTCACTTCTTGGGACATACTATCCAAACAGAAGTCTTGCGATTATTACTCCTTTCCGCTCAACAGTAACCGAACTTCAGAAAAGGTTTGCAATGTCAGACTCCGAGATAGACATTACGATAGAGACAATAGACCGAATTCAGGGTATGACTGTTGATTACGCCATTCTATATCTTCCAGGAAGGAATCCGGCTTTTGCATTGGAAGATAAGCGTTTCAATGTCGGCACCAGCCGATCTTTGAGCACAACCCTCATCGTGTCCGACATACCACTGGACGAGTTGAAAAATTTCCACTCAGCATCAGCGTTGGTTCTTTCATTTATGTCGAGATGCGATACAATCGATTCACAAGAGACCGTAAAGCCTGCCGTTGTCTTGAAGTCTGATACAGAGAAGAAAACACCGACTCCCGTTGTTGAGGGGAAGTCTGTTGAGACTACGTCTGCAGAGGCGAAGGCGGAGAATTCGACCCCTGAAATTGGTTTGAAAATATTAGGAAAGATTGATCTTTCCAAATTTGAACGGACTAAAAAGGAGATTGTTACAGCAAAGAAAAACTACTATATCATAGACACTAATGTATTCGTTAATTGCCCTGACATTATCAGTAAAATAGATAAAGAGTATCCCGTTATCCTTTCTGCGAAGGTCGCTGATGAACTAGATAAGATGAAAATTAAGCTTGATGAGCAAGGGAAACAGAATGCCGAAAAGGCTCTCCGCATTCTCAATGGTAATCCTAATCACGAAATCATTTACGAATTTGCAGATACATCTTTACTGCCAGAAGATTTCGATAAGAGATCTCCGGACAATATGATACTTTCTGTCGCATTGAAATATAAATCAGAGAATCCGATAATGCTCACTTCTGATAATGGACTTCAACTAAAATCTAAGATATTTAATATGAGCACAATTTCTCTCAAGAATTTCTTAAAAAGGCATTAGTCACATAGGCATCGCACGGATGCGGAGATGATGAATGTCTTGCCGGGCGGTTGGTTCGGAAGTTTGGCTTCCGTCATTAAATACATAAGCGGACTGACGGGAGGAAGTCGGCTGATACCTTTCTGTCCGTTGGGAAAGTCTTCTGGCATTGGAGCAGTAGCGGAAAGGGCAGATGGCTTTCGGGCGTTTTAGATGTATGGGGTCGTGTATTTGCAGCGAGGGTAATTGGAATAGCCGTAGAATTTGCCGTATTTGCCTTGGCGTAGTGTTAATGTGCCGCCACATTGCGGACAATAGCCGTTGGCGACAGCAATGTCACGTTTGATTTCGTTGTGGCGGACGTTGGAGATATGCTGTTTCTTGGCGGTTTTGTCTTCGACATTGTTTGCGAGCAGGAGGTTATAGATGCTCTGTATCTGGCTTTCAGAGAGGACTCTGGTTTCGAACTGATTGATTATTCGGGGAATCTGAACCCAGTATATTACTGGAGAGTGTGCATCTATGCCATGACTGGCCTGTCTTGAGAATGCCACTATTGATATGAACGGGATGTTTCCATAGTCCTTCAAGAGGAATTTCAATGCACGGATATGTCCTTGGTTTTGATGAATCGGATTGCGGAGTTGGTATTTGTTGCCGTAGATGTTCTGTGTCCAGTATTCGTTGTTCTCGCCTCCGTAAATCCATCCTTGATAGAATTTGGTCTCGATGACGAAGACTCCGTAGATGGATATTACGATATGGTCTATTTGCGTACTGTAGCCGTTGCTTGTGAGCAGAAGGGCATTTATTAATTTGTATCTGTCCACTGGAAACTTTTTCAGAATAGATGCCACTCGCATTTCCCCAACTTTCCCTTTGGATGGCAGGAGGCGGAGGAGAAGTATAATTACCGGGATGCAGATTATTATCGCTAATATTTCCATAGTTCATTGGAATTTGTCATCACAATTGTATGATTTTGACAATAATACAAATTATAGGTGATTATTGCCGATTTAACTTTTTGATTATGATTTACGGTTACATTAGAGTTAGCAGCGACAAGCAGACTGTTGAGAATCAGCGGTTCGAGATTAACAATTTCTGCAAGAAGAATGATATTTCCATTGACGGCTGGATTGAGGAGACAATCAGTGGCACAAAGGCTTACAACAAGAGACAGTTGGGAGTGCTTCTTAGGCGAGTAAAGAAAGATGATTTGATTATCTGTGCGGAACTTTCCCGCCTTGGGAGGAATCTGTTTATGATTATGGAGATTCTCAATATATGTATGACTAAAGAATGTAAGGTATGGACTATCAAGGATAACTATAGGCTTGGAGAAGATATTCAAAGTAAGGTTTTGGCGTTTGCATTCGGATTGTCTGCGGAGATTGAACGGAATTTGATAAGCCAGAGGACGAAGGAGGCTTTGGCGAAAAGGAGAGCGGATGGGGTGTCTCTTGGACGACCAAGGGGAAGCCTTACCGCTTTGGAAAAGCATAAGTTGTACGATAAGATGGAGTTAATTCGTGAATTGCGGGACAATGGTGTGTCACAGGTTAAAATTGCGAGTGCCTGTAATGTGAGCAAAAATACTTTGGTGCGCTTTATTGCGATGTATATGAAGTGACCCGATGCGGTTTGGACATCGGGTCATTATTGTAAATAAAAAGGTTAAAGGTCATTCATAGCATCCTCTTGAACAGCATTTGTGTTAATCTTGTCATAGTATTTGAGTAATACAAAACAACTTGAGAATCCATTATGCTGCAAGGACAGCTCAATATCCCCTTTAGGTGTAGAAAAGATTGTGTAATATTTGCATCTGTCCATTTTTAGTTCATGCATTCTGGAATTATCGTCATCCGGTTCCGAGTAGGAATCAAACCGTTCTACCTCATCGGATGGCTTACCGTATTTCTTGGTGAGCATGTCTTTCAGAAAGGTGTAGTTGCTATACAAGCCGGACCAAGTGTCTTGTTCCGGAAATATTACACCAATGGTGCTGACAAGATCCATCTTCTTTAGTGTCGAGACACCGATTATGCAGCCCTTATAGGCGGCAAAATCTCCTTTCAGAAGTGCGGTGCCGTCCTGTGTTGTCATGTATGTGAATCCGGCAGATTTCATTGCATCTGTATATGCCCTGAGTGTTCCGTCAATAGGAACACCCTTGAATGAAAGGTGCGGAGATTCAGGTTTTGTCTGGGACTGTGTTTGTGCATAGGCTGCCAGTGCGATAAATAAACTGGCAATGATGATAATTGCTCTTTTCATATCGTTGGTATTTAGTTGTTTAACGTTTAATTCCTGTTATCTGTTGTGTGCTGCGATACGGGTAGCGCACCCCATTGTAGGGCAGTTGTCCTGTGGATGTGGCCGTCATTGTCAAGACATTTCCCGAGAGAGTTGCCGGACTGAAAGTCGTGGTCATATAGCCTGCTGAATCGGAAGCTTTGATGGACTCGAAGTAGATTGCAGAGTTTGTGACTTCTCCAATGTCATTAAAGAATCCGCTTGCACGAACTTGCGTGTCTGATATTTTGGTTATGGTCAGGACTCCTGTGTCAGTGAGAGTGCCTGAGTCACTGCCCCATACGACTTGCTCGGTGACACTGATTGAGTATGTGCCAACGAATCTGTCCGCATCGTTTCCTGTAGAGCCAGTTTCGTCTTTTGAACAGGATAAAAGAGTCGAAGAACCTATGGCTATCGCCACGGCGCTTTTCAATAGTCTTTTGAATGTTACCATAGTTCTGTGGTGTTATCAGGGTTGTATTTTATTTGTTGAAGTAGTCTTCTGAAACTTTTCTCAATTCCTCGAAAATCTTGGTGTTCTTATCAGTATCGTTGTTCAGTCTCTTTGCTGCTGAAAGGTGGTTTGCAAAGTCATTCAATTCAATGCCAAGCGCGGTGCTGAATGCTTCAAAGAGTGATTTCTTTGTCATCCGATCCCCTTTGTTGTTTATAAAAAAAGGAGGATCCATTTCAGCAATGGCATTGATGATCCTGATGAGATCGATTTTGTCTCTTCCTGGAGCCAAGTGAGCAGTGTCATAAGTTCTAGAGTTCGACTTGTTATTCGATGTTGAAACCGAGTTCATTGTGACATCTTTGCCAATGATTACTGTAGCATTGGTAGCGTCATTGAATGTGCTTCCGGGATGTGCTATGAATTGATTGATATGTGTCATATTATGAGCTAATCGTTTATTGCTATTGGGAGCGATTTCCCACTTATGTTGTTTACGGTTCCGTAGTTTTCAAGTCGTCCGATAGTTGTACCTACGTTCGTTTTAGAATTGTCGGCAGCATCTCTAAGCTTTGCCAGGCAACCTCTGTATATTCCGTTGTTTTCGTCATTGACACGGCTAAGTATTGTTTCTAAGGCATGCATTGAATCAATTCCAAGACGGATGGCTGTATCGACAAATGACTGTACTACAGATACGCTGCTCAAATATGTGTCCAATTCATCTTGGGAATTGTCTCCGTCCTGAAGATGCATAGACAGGCGAGTCTGCTTTGAATATCCATCAACGGTAAGGAGCTCTACCAGGAACGCTTGTGATGTTTTCATCCATTCTGTTGTTTGAATGATGTTCTTTATCGGGTTGGATATACATTGCGGCATATAACCTTTATGTCCTATTTTCTGAAAGTCAATTAGATATATGAAATATGCGTCACCCATCAGACGTGCTTTTTCTATTTCGTTCTTTGACCAGTAGAAATGAGGCTTGCCGACATATGTCTTTACTTCGATGAATCTGTCGAAAGTTTTGGAATCATTATCGTTGAAAGAAACTATATCAAAGCCGGCGGAGACATCAATGATGGAAATCCGTTCAATTTTGCATTGTAGGGCCGTATTGGTAATTCTGCTTCTTTCATAAGCTAGAGCGAACTCTTCGCCTTCCTTCCCTTGTTCTTTCTGGCGCTCAAGATTGTCTAAGAGCTCTTCTTCTGAAATTTTCTTGTCTCTTACTTTCAGAATCGCATGGTCAAGAAGCCGATTGATAAGATAACCCCCATCCGGGCAATACTCGATGATTCCCAGATCAATTAACAGATTTCTATAACAGGCATATTTCCTCGGATTTATGGCGGTAGGAGAGAGAACATATTTGTTCTTTGCAATGCTATAGGATATTCCGTCAAGACTTATGAAATTATGACTTATTACAAAATCCACATATTCCGTTGTGAACCAGTCCAGGAATTTTTTGTCATTACAGGCATTGGCAGCGAGGGTGTCGCTGCATTTAATTGTTGTGCCATCGAATTTTATCAAAGACATTATCTCGAACAGTCCTAGAATTGGCTTGACTTCTGAAATCTTTATGTTTGGCTGTCCCTGAACACATTTGACCATGTCATCTATGGTGTCTGTTCCAGTAGATAACCAGTGGGCAATATATGCAATGCTCTCTATTGTCCCGATTTTAGATTTCTTTTCTAGCTGTTCGCTTAACATAATCATTCATTATAGCTTTAATGTCATCGTCACCCTCGTCTGTAACATTGGCAAAGAGAGGGATAGGCATCTGCTCAATGATTTCCAGCATCCTTTGTTCTTTTAACGCCAATCTGGTGTGGATAGTCTCGTCAATTGAATCTGCGGACAGGATATAATAGTAGTTTGTTGTTATTCCGGCAGGAAGGCCGTATCTATGAATTCTGTCTTTCGACTGTAGATAGTGTGCGCAGTTGAAGGAACGCTCTAGATAGATAGCGTTATGACAGGCTTTGTGTAGGGATATGGATTCGGCTACAGCAAAGGGGTTAGCGATAATAACCTTGAATGAGCTGTCTGGATTATGAAATTCCTTTACGATTCCTTCCCGTGTCTGACTATAGGCTTCATCATCCATTGTTGTATCAGCTACAGGTGTGGCTCCATACAGAGTCCGGCATTGTATTCCGTTCTCATTCAAATATAGAGATAATGCCTCTATGTTCTTTATGAAGATAGTCCAAATGACAACTTTTTCTCCTGAACTAATGATTTTACGGACAAGTTTCAGACATTCATTGAATTTCGCAGGAACGATGCCGTCGTAGAATGTCATTATCTCTCTCATTATGGAATTGTCATCGATTATGGACAAGTCTTCTGATGTCTCTTCTGAAAAAGATGAAAGGGGCAAGTACAAAAGTGCCGGATTGGTTGCTGCTTGCTGCAAACGAATCATTTTTGCTTTTATCAGCAGACTATGTATTCCTGAGTTTGATGGATGATTTACCTCTTCGACAAAGGTTTGTTCGATGAAATCATATATACGGCGTTGGGAATCTTCCATCGGAACTCTAATGGGAGTGTGTTCTACTACTGGTGGCAAGCCCAAATCGCTTTTTCTTATTCTGATGAAGTATGGGTTAACATTTTCCATCATCTTCATAATCCGGTTGTCTTGTCCGGATGAAGACTTCGACATTTCCCGTAATTGTCCGACTGTGTATTTTATGACATCGTTTTGAGGCCAGATAAAATGGAAAAGGTTATATAAATCCTCATATCCGTTAGGGGCTGGTGTTCCTGTCAATACAACACGTGATGTGCAGTCCTTTGCCAGTTCCATAATAGATGCGGCTGTAATGCCACCGGAAGTGTTTTTTATTTTATGAGCCTCATCGAGAACTACCATAGTTTTATTGTGGCGCAGAAAATGAATAAGTTCATCCTTAACACTGACAACGGAGGCATAGGAAATCAATGTCAGCTCTTTTGGAGACTCAAAGAAATATTGTTTCTTTTGTTCTTTGCTTAAGTTTGATGTCAGCCTCTGACTTTTCGCTTTCCTGCCAAAGCATTCTTCATATTCGTTTTCCCATGGTCCGAAAGAACTTAATGGTCCGATAATAACGATATGATCGACATGCTTTAATTGGTCTTTCCCCTGATTCTTGAGGTATGTGTAGGCTCCATATACTATGCTTGTCTTTCCGGCACCTGGCACGGAAAAATTGCATCCATTCTGTGAAAAGGCCAGGTGGTATGCAGACAACAGCTGGAGAGGGTAGAGATGTCTTGCTGGCATCGTTTTGTCAAGGATGTCGGTAAAATATCTGAACTCTGAAGCATCGCAGTTGTTTTCTTTAATGTTTGCCGCCGCTTTTGAGAATTTTTTGAAATTCTCCTCTCGTTCAGAGAATTCAGCAAGTTCCTGTGAGGCTTCAGAGTCGTATTCAAGCGTTGCATTGATATAACTGGCCGCCAGTTTCAAAATGTCAGCAACATAGTCTATGCCCAGCACACATTCAAGTTCGATCTGCTCTCCATTTGGAGAGAGTGAAAGTTTTGATTTCAGCAGTAATTTCGCCCTTTTGTTGGCACGCAATTCGTCAACCGCACCTGTGATACGGTAACGATTGCTGTCTATGGCTGACAAAATGAGTTTTGACATTTTTACTGAACTTTATTTGAAACGTTGTCGCAGATTTTTTTTACTTGCTCGATGTATTTTAGAATGTCGGATTTGTCTGTTGCTGCTCCCAAATTCTCAATATCTATCTGTTGTAGTGCGTTCAAGGCACGTTTGAATAATACTCCAGGCTTCTCTTTTTCTTTTTTATTGTTAAGTGTCGTCTGGGCATCATTGAACGCTTCCATAAGGTTGTCCTTTACGTTTGTCCGCCATTCATTGTCACGAGCCTCAAGTAGTCTGGAGGATTCGTTTGTCGTTGTCGCTTTGCTCAATACGACTTCTATTGGTGTTTCTGTAATATCATTGGTGGCATCTTGCCAGGATTTGACGAACTGATTCCAGATGTCTTCATTTACAAGAAAGTTAGCATTGGAGGTGGACGCTATTGAACGGAATTCAAATCCGTCCGGGCTCTTGGCATTAAGCCTGATATAGTCGAATGATATGCATTTAAGGTCGTTTTCAACTTCTGTCAGTCTTGTTGTCGGAATCCAATTTATACTGCCGTTCTTGATTTTGCGAATCGCCGTGTTAAGTTTTTGCAAGTCGTCTTCGAATCCTTTAGGAAGTCTAGTGTATAACCCATCCAAGCCGAAGTATTCAAGGTATTCGTCAATAAGCTGTTTTATTTCCAGAAGTTTTGTGACCTCGGTCGCACCATCAAGGTTCATGAATTCAGATATATCTGAGGTGGAGAAACCTTGATCTGACAAATCTTGGGCGTGCAGGTATTTTTCGATGGCATTATATCCGACCTTTTCGTCGGCTCCCATCTGGAATGTGGTTTCAAGACGAAGAATTTCTTTTTTATCCGCATCCTCTGGAAGAACTATCGCACGGAACTTTTCACAACGCGCTCTTTCTGAAGTGCTGAATGATGAGTCTGATATAATTTGTCTCATCAAAGATACTCGTCTGTTTCCATCGACAAGAACGCCGTCACAAGTGATGATTCCTGTTTCAAGCTGGCCATTGGCAACTATGTTTCGTTTTGTCTTTTTGTTGGCAATGTCATTTGAATCATATAGGAACTGTGCAATCTGTTTTGCATCTTCTTCTTTTTCGGGATTGAGACTGCTATGTTCTCGCTCATAAGATTTAACGAGGCTGGCAATGCGCCCGTTCTCGACATTGTAAATGATGAGATCCATTGGAATCTCATATTCAATGAAAGTTTTGACTTCTCCACAATATCTTATTCGTTTGCCTTTTCCGTCTGTGCTGAAATAGTTTCCTCCCGTTATTTCAGCAATCTTGGCTTTTCGTTCTGCCGCTGTCATAATTATTGGATGTTAAAGTATTCTGTTATGATTGTTTCGATTTTATTGATGTTCGCAAGATTCAGGAAGTAATTGCAATCTGTATGGATTTTTTGATAATCGGCTCCTCTTGCAACCCAGCCTGCACCATCAAGTATGTTAACTAACAAGTAATTTCTATTCCCGACCATGGCCGATCTTATCTTCTGAATCTTATCGGAATATCTTGTCTGATTGTTACTGGTTGTGACGGTGTAGTTTATTGTCACGATTATGGATTTCTCGCCATTTGAGATTGTTGGCAGACTTTCAGTCTTGAGAATTGCGTTGTGAGTCACTTTCCCGAAAGATAGTCCATATCTGTCCGTATAGGACTTGATACTATCCGTGACTTTCTCTTGATAAGCTATAGCACATTCGCCATTATAAGCTGTCGTATATGATGTTTTTATCATTTTTAACAGCATATCTTTTGAACAGACGTGGATAAGCCATTCTCTGTCAAGCCGGAAGTCGTTCAGTATAGAACGAGGAATAAGACTTTTGTAGACATCTTTGTTGAAAAATAGATCGCAGAATTCATCCATGAGTTTCTGACTGCCGCATAATTCTGCCCGGACTTTGTTGTCAGACCATTCTGTCGAGATTGTATATCCCTTGCGAACTCGCAAAAGGGTTATAACACGCTTGAATTTTTCTCCGGAGATGCCTAAAATTGTTGTGAGTAATTTGATGGATTCGCATTCATTTCTGATGAATGATTGAAGGTTCTCCTTTGTCCGTATTGACAGTAAAGAGTCATATTTAGGCATCTCTTTTTCGTAGAGGTCTTCGTATTTTGACTCAATCTGCTCGTCCACCCAGAACATTAGGGTGGATTTTATAGCATTATCGTGTGAGAGTTTTAGCATACATTATTTCTTTTGTGGGTTAATCCTGTCTAAAAGTCGCTCGGCGATGGCTTCTATGACCGGAACGCATACCGAATTGCCGATTAGGTCGTAGCCAAGTCTAATGTTCCGTTGTGAATTCTCGAAAGACTTCAAACTGTAAGAATCCGGGTAGCCAAATAATCTTAGACCTTCTCGGAGTGTCAAGTGGCGTATCCCACCATTATCAATAACCCCAATGTTGCCCATATCCATTGCTACGATGGTCTTTGCCGGTTTGCCTTTATCCAGAAAACTGCTTATCTCAAATGATAGTTTTCCGGTGACGATATTATATCCTTTTGCCTTGGTTGTGTCAGGAACTCTTGTCGTATAACGATTTCCATTTGAGTCTTTATGTACAAGCTGTTTCTTTGGATGTTCATAGACAAGGTATTTCTTATCAGTCAGGCCGTTGAGCATCTGTTGAAGATTTGGCCTGTCAAAGAATGTTCTGATCTGTTCGGTAGTTAAGGGCATGCCATCCATCCACGTGATGCCGATTTCTTCCGCCCACTTGCGTTTTCTTCTTGCAAGCAGAAGTGCATTGAGGAGGTCTTTTTCATCGTCAGATATTTTTCCCTTAAAGTCGAACTCCCAACTGTGTATGTTAGAGCTTCCTCCACGCTTGTCTTTCAGAGCTTTTCCATTAAGTTCTTCTACCGTGAAATGCTTAAGGAGTTTTTTTGAGAAATCGCTTTTTAAGGCAGGCAGACCTGTTTCAAGGAAATTCCCAACCGGCTGTTCCTGCATATTCTTGAAATTAAGATTTACTTTCCCGAATTTCTTTTTACAACCTACGATATAAACACGTTTCCTGTATTGAGGCACGCCAAAATCTGCAGCATTGAGCACAATGAATTCAGCATTAAACCCAAGTTCTTTCTTGAGAACATGCATAATCGTGTTTATTGTTCTTCCCGTTTTATCGGATTTGTTTTCTCTGTCGTGTGTTACAAGCCCCTCTACATTTTCAAGGATGAATCCATCAACGTTCTTTAGATGTTCGGATAATACTCTTTGTACATCGAAGAACAATGTTCCTCTTGTGTCTGCGAAGCCTTTTTGTAAGCCTGCGCTGCTGAAGGCTTGACAAGGAAAACCACCAAGCAAGACTTTAAACTCTGGAATGTCATGTTTTTTTATTGTCGTTATGTCTGTTGCTTTTATGTTTTCACCGGGAAAATTCTCATTTAGAGCTTTTATTGCAGATGGCTTTATTTCAGAAGTGAACACGCATTTTCCTTTAAGCCCTCGTTTTACAAGGGCTTGTTCAAATCCGATTCGGATTCCTCCTAGTCCAGAAAATAGGTCGATTATTTGAGCTTCTATTTCTTGTCTACGGTTCTCGTTAAATAACAACGAAATAGAAGCCTCAAATTTAATATTACACGCACGTATTTTACATTTTTTATTAAATTTGCAAAACAAGTAAAAGCAAGCATCCAATGGAAAACAACATAGTCACATTTATCGACCGTTTATTGTGACTCTCTTTTCCGATATTTCCCATACGCGACATTTTCCAGCCGACCTTCTTCGCACCATTTCTTGATGGTGCGCTCGATGGATTTGGGGTTGAGTCCCATTGTGGTGGCAAGTTCGCAGTAGGTCTTGCGGTCGAACTCGTCGGGGAGTGATTCAAGGTATTTCAGTTGTAAGGACTGGCGTTGCGCAGTTGTGGAGACGGTCGTCGGTGATGCCGGGGATGCGAGCGTTCGGAATACCCGTTCATCGTGGCGGATGATCACGTCGGCTATGGTTCGGACTGTGGTGTAGTCGGTGTCGGAGCAGATGAGTTCTGGCGAGTAGTTGCCGTCTTCCATAATGCGGAGGGCGGAGAGGATCATCGCTATGCGGAATGTTATGACTCCGAGTCGGCGGACGGTGGCTATGAACTCGTCTCCGCAGGAGGCGGCATATTCGGACTGCCATCGGTCGAACAGGGCGTTGAAGTCTTCCTGTTGTTCGGAGGTGAGGCGGAATATGATGTCGGAACCATGTTCGGATAGGATGCGGTGGAAGTCGTGGTAGTCCTTGCCGATGGCTGCGAAGTGGTCTTCAAGGGTCTCGTTGCCGGATTCAGCAAAGACATTGTTCCAGATGAGTTTGGTGTCGAGGAAGTAGAAGAGAAAGCGGCTGAAGAGGCCGTTCTCCGCATCAGTGATGAGATTCAGAACTTGCCGAGGTGTGCCGGTGAGGACTGTGGATAGTCTCGGGTTATTGATGTTCACATATTCACGGTCTTTGCGACGGATATAGGAGATAGTCTCGTGGTGGAAGGCCTTGCGGAAGCCGTCGGAGTAGTTTCCGTAGTCGGAGCCGAATGTGTTGGCGAGGGTGTCTCCTTCCGTCTCGAACATAAGGCCTGTACCGCCGTTGTCATTGAGAACCTGATAGACTGCTGTGGCTGATAAGTTGGCCGGGATGAAGAGCATACGCATCGGCGGCTCTTCGGGCTTCTCCATATCGACTTTCTTCTTTCCGGCGGCATTGTATTCGGAGAGTTTGTGCTTGTATTCCATCATTTCGGCTTCGTTGAGGTTGCGGAGGTCTTCGTGGATGGGTTCCACGAGGTGACGGCAGAGGTTGAGACGGCCTTTGCCGGAGGAGGCTCTGGCGGTGACGAAGAGGAACAGGTTCGGGAACACTGTCCTGCGGTCGTAGCTGCCTTTGATGTGTGGCATACAGGCTGAGAGGACGGTGAGGGAACCGAGAATGAGGATGTCTGCGTCTTGTGTGGAGTTTCCAGATTCGGCTATTTGCTTGAGGACGTCAGGAAGTTGATCTTTTACCTTGTCGCTGAATGTGGGCAATGGTTCAGCGAGGCTTTCCGCAGATTCCGCTGTTTCTGCAATTTCCGCAGTGTGGTGTGCTGCGGATTCTGCGGAATGTGCGGAGAGTGCGGAACTGCTGGAAGTGATGATTGAGATTCTTGCTTCTTTCGCTTTCTGGAAGAATGTCTTGATGGTAATGCCAGTGCCGTGGGCATTGAGGCATTTGTCATATTGAAGGTCACATTCTTCGGGGTTGTAGCTGCTGTTGAATCGGCTGATGCGGTGGTAGTAGCTGCGTCCGGATTCTCCGAGTCCTTCGGAGAGGGAGAAGCCGAGGTCGCGCCAGTTGTCATAGCCGGATGTTATGTCAATGGCGGACTGCTCGATGCGTGAGGTGATGGTTTCGATGTCCTCTGGGATGCCGGAGGAATATGGAAGCGTTGCTTTTGTATTTGAGGAAGATGGCTGATGAAGCCAGTCTTCCGGGTGGAATGTATCTTTCATATTCAGAGATAATTTTCGTTGATGAATGCGTTGGGGTCGTACGGGAGGAAGCAGGGACGTGAGATGTCCTTTCCTGACTGGTCTGGTTCGATGCCGTATGCGCTTGCGATGTAGCGTGATACGGCACGGAAGTAGTCGCTGTGGGAAAGTTCCTTACGCTGGATTTCGATTACCCATTTGAGTCCGTCTCCTGAAGGACTTCGGAAAAGAAGTACGGTTTCAAAGTATTTGTCTTGCAATAGCTTCCCGAAATTGACTTCAAGTTGTGATATATGGTCAAAATCGAGGCACAGGAGTCCTGAAATGGATTTGATCTTGTCGTTTGCCCTGATGTCGAATTCTCCGCAGAAGGTGGCGTAGGCGAAGTTGGCGGCCTTGTAGTTCCGTGCACGTTTCTTGTCCTGTATGCTGCGAAGGTGTTCTGTCTGTGTCCCGGCATATGGCCCGACGATGTAGTTGTAGGCATCGAGTATGGTGATGCTCTTGTAGGATTTCGTGTTCGTTATCGGGGCCTTGAAGAATGAAAATCTTGGGCCTTTGGAGACGTGTTCGGAGACGGTTTCGCCGTACTGGTTTTGGCTGCCGTCAAGATGGAGGTGCATTTCCCTGTTCAGTGTCATCAGAAGCTCTTGTCCCGTCTGGCGGTAGAAGAGTGCGGCGAAGTCAAGTGCGTCTCCGTCCGGGATGGTGCCGGTGTCATCGTGGTGGAATGCGGTTTCGTCGCTGAGTTTTGCTGAGAAATCGTTCTTGGCGAACCAGATGTGCAGGGTTTTGCCGCCTCCGGCGAAAGGGTTGCGGCAGATGCCGCAGTCCCTTCCGGTTACTTTGATGACGGTCTCGTCGGGGTAAAACATGCGCAGGATGTGGGCATAGATGTCCACGCCCCAGAGAGTGCGCGAGAGAAGTGTATGTCTGTCAATGGTCTTTTCCATAGCGTTCTTCGATTTTGAACATTGTGTAGTTGTCGCGAAGGATGCGTTCGAGATCTTCTCGGTGGTACCAGATTTTATGACCTATCTTGATGAACGGGATGGTTCCGTTCGAGCGAAGTGTCTGGAGTGTGCGCTGGCTGATGTGCAGGCGCATCATCACGTCTTGTCCATCGATGAGATTGTCAAAGAATGAGTTGTCTGGTGCATTCTCTTGTGTGTCGCTTTCAATAAGGCGGTCACATTCCTCGTCAGAGAGGTCTTCGAAACTCATCAGACCTCTTGCCATCAGTTCCTTCTGGATGAAGGGGCAATGACGGAGGAGTTTTCCGAAGTCGTCTTCCGGGTTGGATGCTATCTGGAGCATTATGTCACCGATTGTTCTTGGCTCGCTCATTTTCCCGTCCTCCTGTGATTTATGTAGTTGATGGCTTCGGTCTCCATTTCGATGTCGGTCTTCTGTCGTCCGGCATTGAGCCAGTCTTCGATTTCCTGACGTTTGAATATGAGTTTCTTGCCTTTTTTGTAGTAGGGGACAAGTCCGCCTCTTACCCAGCCGTAGATGGTCGGAGCAGCGGGATGCTCGGGATGGAACTGCTGGAATTCTTTCAGCGTCATCCACGGGTTGGTGCTGTCGGCCTTTGCGTTCTTCTGACAGGATTCGACAAGGGCTTTGAGGCCTCGGATTTCATCTACCAGCGTCGCTACGACTGCAGGCAGTTCTTCAAATGTGTATGCTGACATAAAATTCTGTTTTATGTCGCGAGTCGTTCCTTTCTTTGGCGCCTTATGAAAAAGAAAGCCCACGACTGTTATAAATCGTGAGCAAATATCAGTGGATTTTATCGGCTGAATCCTATACTACAAGTTGTAGTACAAGATGATTTTTCTATATTTTTTGCGCTATTCCTTGATTTTTATGATTTCGGAAGCTTGTTTCTTTTTCTCATTGACGAGGTCGGCGTATATCTGGGTGGTGCTGACGTTCTTGTGGGTGAGCATTTTGCTGACCGTGTAGATGTCAGCTCCTCCGGCTATGAGGAGAGTGGCGTAGGTGTGCCGGAAGCAATGGAATGTGATGTATTTGTCGATTCCTGCGGACTTTATCCATTCTTTCAGCCGTCCGTTGACGAGCTGGCGTGTGAGGCCCTTGAATACTTTGCCTTCGGATGGAGTACCGCAGAGTTCGAGTGCCTGGTCACTGATGGGGATGGTAGCTTCGGTGTCGGTCTTCTCTGTCTTGATGCGGATGCATTTACCGCCAGATGGATAGTCCTGGATGTGGTGCCATTCGAGCTGGAGGATGTCGCTCAGCCGGAGTCCGGTGAGGCAGGAAAACAGCGAGGCGGATTTGAGGACGGGGTAGTCGCAGTGAGAGTCCGCAATTTTCTGGAGTTCTTCTTGTGTGAGGTATTCCCGCTTTGTCTCCTGGGTCTCTATCTTGTCAAGGTAGTCATTTAGATTCTCTTTCAGGTAGCCTTCTTTGAAAGCGATGGCAAGGAATGCGCGGAATGTGCTCCAGTATCCTGCGGCTGAATTCTGGGAGAGTTTGAGGTGGTCGCTCTTGATGCGTGTCGTGGTGCCGAGATATTCTCGGAACTTGTTGCAGAAATCTACGGTGAGCTCGTCGAAGTTGCATTGGCCTTTCACGAATATGTTGAAGTGTTCATAGACTATGCGCCATTTCTTGTCGTGGCCTGGCAGGATGGAATAGAAATAATCAAGGACGTTCATCATCCCTTTGCCCTTGTCGAGAAATCCGTATTGTTCGTTGATCAGGGATATTTCTCTCTGAGCGCGGATGGCCTCGGCCTGCTTGAGCTTGGCGGCATTGACTCTGCGGTCCGCTGCTGTGCGCGGGCTTTTCATTATGTAGATGCCGAGATATTCGCGGCGTGTCATCTGCATTGTTCTGGGGTTGCGGATGGCAGGATAGAAGTCGAGATAGAGGGAGACTTTGCCGCTGGCGTATTCCCGCTTTCTGAGTGTCACTTTAACTGCGCCCATTTTGCTTTCTGTTTGTGAGAAGGGTACGGACCTCTTCTCTGTTGAAGTATACAAAATTACCAAATTTTACTCTTTCGATTCCGTTCTCCTTGAAAATTGTGTAGAGGTGGTTGCGTGAGAGGCCGTAGGTAGCGGTGATTTCTTTCATTGTGATGTATTTGTCTGTGTCGGTATTCGTGCCTCTGGCATTATCCCATTGGCGTTTGGCGACGTATGTCGTGCCGTTCTTGCGCTCGCGTGTGATTTTGTGGGCCCTGCAGAAGTCGCAGATAGATTCGGTGCGCATTCCGGTCTGTTCGCGGAGCTGGTCGAAGGTGTACCATTTTTCGGAATCGGTGTAGTCTTCACGGGTGAAGATCTTGTCTATCTGTGCCTTGTCGTAGAAGTTCTTGCATCCGATGGCGCGTGGCTGGATGCCGAGACGCTTGGTGGTGGAGTGGAGCCAGCACAGGGTGATGCCGTATTCCTCCATTATTTGCTCTTTGGTCATCCAGTTGGTGAGGATGTCCTCTTTTTCGGTGATAGTTGTGTCTTCAAGTGTGACTTGTCGGTTCGCTGCCTTGTCGAGATCTTCTCTGGAGATGCGGACCGTGCGGTCGGTAAAGCGCTTGAGTGGGATGGAGTTGAGTTTAATGATGCGGTAGAGAGTGGTGCGTGAGATTTGCATCAGTTTGGCGGCATCGGTGAGTGTCAGGAAATTCTTGTCTAGCAGGGCTTGGCGCTGGAGTTCTCGTACTTCCTTGGTGGTGGATTTGAGCCGGTCGTTTCTCTTGCGGAGCTTGTCGGCAAGTCCGGAGCATCGGTGCGAGCAGTAGGCTGTCGCCGATGTGTAGGCGATGAATTCTTTTCCGCAGTGTTGGCAGATTTTGCGGTAGGTTCTTCTTGGTGTGTCCATAGCGGGTCAATTGGGCTACATCTACGGTTTTCGGTGTCCATCTTTGTTCAAGGTTGTTCAACGTTGTCCAACCTGCGGAGTTCCTTGGCACGGTGGTCGGAAAGACGTGAAATCTTGTACCGCACAAGGTACAAATGCGGTACAAATTATGACAAAAAAGCGTAGAAATGCATTAAAAACCATTAAATTGTTAAACATCTGTTCCGGAGATAAGATGTTGATATTTAATGGTTTTGTGCTATATTTCGATGTTTGTTGATATTGGGCTATTTCCCGATGCAAAAATGCTCGAAAATATCCCCCAGCACCTCGTCCGTGGTGACTTCGCCGAGGATGGTGCCGAGGTGGTGGAGGGCTTGGCGGAGGTCTTCGGAGAGGAGGTCGGGAGTCTGGCCGGCGGCGAGGGAACGTTTGACGTTTTCGAGGGATTCGGACGCTTTCATCAGGGCTTGGTAGTGCCTTAGGTTGGTGACGATTGTCTGGTCAGAATCCAAAGTTGCGGACTTTTGGGAGTCGGACAACAGTTTGCGCAATTCATCAAGACCGAAACCAGTCTTGGCGGAAATATATAACTTAACTACTTTTTCATTAGGATTAGAAACAGAATTGTTGATTAGGCTAACATTAATGTTATTACCCAAAACATCCACTTTATTCAGCAGAACAATCAACTTTTGTGACTTTACATCCAGATTTGAGACTATGTCAGAAATCGAATACTCGTTTTCTTCTTCGGAGGCGGTGACATCAAGCAGGGCAAGGACGATCGAGGCCTCGTTCATCTTCTTATACGAGCGGGAAATGCCGATCTTTTCGACCTCATCTGAGGTTTCGCGGAGACCGGCGGTGTCGATAAAACGGAACAATGTGCCATCGATGGTCATTATCTCCTCGATGGTGTCACGGGTGGTGCCGGCGATGTCGGAGACGATGGCACGCTCGTCACGAAGGAGAGCGTTCAGGAGGGTACTCTTGCCGGCGTTGACGGCACCGACTATGGCGACCGGGACTCCATTGCGAAGTGCGTTGCCGTAGCGGAAGGAATCGGTCAGCGAATGAATATGTGCAAGTGTTCCATCAAGCAGGGAGGACAGTTCGGATCTGCTGGCGAACTCAACATCCTCCTCGCTGAAATCCAACTCTAATTCAAGCAGGGAAGTCATTTTCAGAAGCTCCCCCCTGAGGGTTTTCAACTCTTTGGAGAAGCCGCCTTTCAACTGACTGAATGCTACTTTGTGCGCTGCTTCGCTCTGCGCGGAAATCACATCGGCAACGGCTTCGGCCTGAGCAAGATCCATCTTGCCATTTACAAAAGCCCTTTGGGTAAATTCTCCAGGACCGGCGACGCGGGCACCACAATCGACCAAGCGTTGCATGAGCCTTTCCACAATGTACTTTGAGGAGTGGCTGGATATCTCAACGGAGTCCTCTCCGGTGTAGGAATGCGGGGCACGGAACACGCTTATCAAGACGGTGTCCAGATCGGTTCCATCGGCTTCAAGCGCGACTCCATATTTAAGCCTGTAACCTTCAGTGTCTGAAATATTACCACCCTTGCATCTTATCACTTTATCAGCTATGGAGAAGGAATCTCTTCCACTCATCCTGATGATGGCTATGGCACCGGTTCCGGGGACGGTGGCGGGGGCGCAGATCGTGTCTTCTATGTTGAGCATATCTGTTCTTTTACGTCCCTTCGACGGGCTCAGGGACCAATCTCCCAACTTACTTAACAATGGACCCCAAAGCCCTCCACCGAAGCGACAACAAAAGACAAATTTATCAACATTCCCCAACATATTCAAGGAATAACCGACAAACTCGTGAAAACTCACACCAAACTCGCTATCTTTGCACCGCAAAATCTACTCTATGGCTCAGAATGACCTCACCCAAGGCAGCATTCTCGGCAACATCCGGAAGTTTTCGCTGCCATATATGATGTCATATTTCCTGCAGATCCTCTACGGATTGGCGGATTTGTTCGTCATAGGGCAATACTGCGATGTCGCCGGCACGACGGCGGTGTCCAACGGCGCGCAGATAATGCATATGTTCACCGTCGTCATCATCGGCCTTGCGATGGGCACGACGGTACGGATAGCAAGGGCGATCGGCGCGGGCGACAGGGAAAACGCGGCAGGAACCATCGGCAACACATTCACGCTGTTCACCATCGTCGCTATCATCACAACAGCCATACTATTAGCAGCTAACAAAGGCATTGTCAACCTAATAGACACTCCGCAAGAAGCTGTCAAAGGCACAATAGACTATCTAAGAATATGCTTCATCGGCATCCCGTTCATCATAGCCTACAACATCATCACGATGCGGCGGCGGTCGGAATAGTGGAAAAATTCATCGGACTGCTATTCATCGTCCCTTCAGCGATGCTGGCGACCGTCTCGGCGATGGCGGCGCAGAACATCGGGGCGAAAAAGCCTGAAAGGGCCAGAAAGACAATGAAATATTCAATAGCGATCGCGGTGGGATTCGGCACCGTGGCCTCAGTGATTCTCCAATTCATCCCTGAATATGCCGTAAGAATATTCACGAGCGACAGCAGTGTCATCACCCTTGGAGGCCAGTACCTAAAAGGTTACGTGTGGGACTGCATATTCGCCGGCATACATTTCTGCTTCAGCGGCTTCTTCACCGCCTGCGGCTATTCCATCATCTCGTTCATACACAACGTCATATCAATCACGTGCGCCCGCATCCCTTTGTCCTATCTGACTTCCATTGAATATCCCGGCACGCTCTTCCCGATGGGCCTTGCATCTCCGGCCGGCTCGCTTCTCTCCGTCATCATCTGCGTCACTGTTTACATAGTGATGCGCCGGAAAGGGAAACTATAACGCCCACTTATTCCCGAACTTCACAAAAATTCTTTATCTGAATATATTTGGCCTATCTTTGCAGCCCGATTAGGAAATGTAATAAACTTAAAGATGAAAAGAGACGCCATCGATTTCGGTTCCGACAGCATTCCGGGACTCTTCAGAAAAATATTCATTCCTACATTGATAGGGATGGCCTGTATGGCAGTGATGACGACCATCGACGGGGTGTTTGTCGGCCACGGGGTGGGGAGCGACGCGCTCGCCGCCGTCAATATATTCGCACCTTTCTGGATGATTATGACCGGGTTAGGGATGCTGTTCGGCATCGGCTGCTCGGTCGTTTCTTCCGTCCATCTATCCCAAGGCAACGAGAAGGCGGCACGCATCAATATGACACAGACGTTGATTTTCGGTGTGCTTGTCACTGTGGCCCTGACGATTTTGGTCCAGAGCCACGGCACCAAGAGTGCCTGTCTTCTCGGCTCATCGGACAGACTTCTGCCGTACGTCCTTGACTATCAGAAATGGCTTTCCTACGCATTCTGCGCATTGTTCCTCCAGTCGGTCGGACTGTTGATCATCCGTCTGGACGGCTCGCCGAAGTACGCTTCCGCAGCTGCGGCGATTCCATCCATCGTGAATGTCGTGCTGGACTATGTGTTCCTGTTCATCCTTGACAAAGGACTTGAAGGAGTCGCCGTCGCCACCTCGATCGGATGCTGGACCGGAGGCCTTATGGTGCTGTTTTACATACTGTTCCTGTCCAAGACAATGAGGCTCTACCCATTGAAGATGTCGTGGAAAAGCCTTTGCCTGTCGTTGCGCAACCTGTGGTACCAGTTTCGTCTCGGACTGTCTGCTTTCCTTGGCGAGATCAGCATCTCGATGCTTATATTCGTGGGAAACTATGTGTTTATGAAATATTTAGGAGAAGACGGTGTGGCGGCGTTTTCCATCGCCTGCTACATTATGCCGTTCATCTTTATGACCGGAAACGCGATCTCGCAGTCCGCACAGCCGATTATCAGTTTCAACCACGGCGCCGGTAACCGTAAACGTGTGCTGGAAGCTCGCAAATTCTCTCTGCTAACTGCCTTTGCGCTTGGAATTGTGGTCTCTCTGGCCTTGGCGTTCGGTATCAGTTATGTGGCTGCACTGTTCCTCAGCAAAGACGCTCCTGCATATTCAATAGCGGCTCACGGTGTGCCTCTGATGGCCATCGGATTCACATTGTCGATTGTGAACGTCGCTGCCATAGGCTATTACCAAAGTGTGGAACGCGCGCTTCCGGCGACCATTTTCTCGCTTTCGCGCGGGGTAATATTCCTTGTGCCTTGCTTTCTTGTCATCCCACTTTTTGCCGGTGTGAACGGAATTTGGCTCGCTCTGCCGGCGACAGAGGCGCTGACATTCCTTTCGATTGTCTCTTTCAGTCTTTTCAGGAAGCGCCAGACCGCAAAGCGGTGAATTTATATTCATTGAATATTTTGCCGCTTATTCCCATTTTTTGCGTACATTTGCAAAACAAACGGACTTCCTTATGCTTGACGTGACTTTAATACCTTTGAGCGGCAGTGCGTCCCAGGATGCACAGTGGGAATGTTCTTCCATTGACTTTCACCGACCATTTCATCACTGTTTGAGATGGCCGTTTTTTTTGAATGCCCCCTGTTATTCTTCACGACCACCTGAATAAGAAAAGGAGGCACGCAGTGCCGACAGGGCCTCCCAGCGACGGAGGCGGTGGAGGATGGCGCTCCCACCGGGAGCTGGCGCGAAGCGACTGAGGGGTGGAATAAGTTGAAAAGTCTGTTTTTAGGGAAAAGTTGGATTTAGTTATAAGTCAAAAATTATTGACAAGGAAATGAAAGAAAGAAAAGGCGCGACATTAAAGTTGGAGAACGGGGCGGAGTTCCGTGGATTCTCCTTCGGCTACGACGGCCCGGCTGACGGGGAAGTCGTCTTCTCGACCGCGATGGTAGGCTATCCGGAAAGTCTTACGGACCCTTCCTATTCAGGGCAGATACTCTGTGTTACCTACCCATTGATAGGTAATTACGGCGTTCCACAGGAAGGAGCGGATGAACTGGGAATCTCAAAGAATTTCGAATCGGAACAGATCTGGGTGAGGGGAGTCGTCATAAGCGACTATTCCTTCGACTACAGCCACTGGGATGCGGTCAAGAGCCTCGACGAGTGGCTGAAAGAGCAGAAGATTCCTGGAATATTCGGAATCGACACCCGTGCCGTGACGCAGCTTCTCCGCGAGAAGGGCTCGATGCTTGGAATGATTGTTCCGGACGGCGTCGAGAAGGATTTTCCGATCGATGACCCTAACCTCGCCAACCAGATCGCCATCGTCAGCTGCAAGGATGTCATTGAATATGGCAGCGGCTCCAAGACTGTCGTGATGGTTGACTGCGGAGTCAAGCACAACATCCTCAGGTGCTTCATGGAGAGGGGAGTGAAAGTAGTCAGAGTGCCTTGGGACTACGATTTCAACAAACTTGACTACGACGGCCTCTTCATCTCGAACGGCCCTGGCAACCCGCAGTTCTGCAATGTCACCGTAGCTAACCTGCGCAAGGCGATGGAAGGCGACAAGCCTATTTTCGGAATATGCATGGGCAACCAGCTGCTCGCCAGAGCCGGGGGTGCCAACACATATAAATTAAAGTATGGTCACCGCAGCCACAACCAGCCTGTCCGGATGGCAGGCACCAACCGCTGCTTCATCACCTCGCAAAATCACGGATTTGCGGTTGACGACAAGACCCTCGGAGCTGATTGGGAGCCTTGGTTTGTGAATATGAACGATGGCACGAACGAAGGTATCCGTCACAAGACCAAGCCTTTCTGCTCGGTACAGTTCCACCCGGAAGCCTCCAGCGGCCCGACCGACACGAACTTCCTGTTTGACGAGTTTATCAGCAAATTGTAACTTTCGAATAAAGAAGAATTTATGAAAAACACGAATATAAAGAAGGTTTTGATCCTCGGATCAGGCGCACTCAAGATCGGTCAGGCGGGAGAGTTTGACTATTCCGGCTCACAGGCCCTCAAGGCCCTACGTGAGGAAGGCATCGAGACCGTCCTCATCAACCCGAACATCGCCACCGTGCAGACTTCGGAAGGCGTGGCCGACAAAATCTACTTCCTGCCGGTAACCCCGTTCTTTGTCGAGAAGGTCATCGCCAAGGAGCAACCTCAGGGCATTCTCCTCTCGTTCGGTGGCCAGACAGCACTGAACTGCGGCGTGGAACTGTACGAGAACGGAATACTTGACAAGTACAATGTCCAGGTTCTCGGAACTCCGGTCCAGGCGATTATGGACACAGAGGACCGTGACCTCTTCATAAAAAAACTGGACGAGATCGGTGTGAAGACCATCAAGTCACACCCTGCCTCCAACATAGAGGAGGCCCGCAAAGCCGCCCACGAGCTCGGATTCCCACTCATCGTGCGCGCCGCCTACGCCCTCGGCGGACTCGGCTCAGGCTTCTGCGACAACGATGAGCAGCTCGACGAACTCTGCGAAAAAGCCTTCTCTTTCTCCCCGCAAGTACTTGTCGAAAAGTCACTTAAAGGCTGGAAGGAGATTGAATATGAAGTTGTCCGCGACCGTTATGACAACTGTATCACGGTCTGCAATATGGAAAACTTCGACCCGCTCGGAATCCACACCGGAGAAAGCATCGTCGTGGCTCCGTCCCAGACCCTGTCCAACAACGACTACTATTTCCTGCGCGAACTTTCCATCAAGATCGTCCGCCACATCGGAATAGTTGGCGAGTGCAACGTGCAGTACGCCTACGACCCTGACGCTATGGACTACCGCGTCATCGAGGTGAACGCCCGCCTGAGCCGCTCATCGGCTCTGGCCTCCAAAGCAACTGGCTATCCACTCGCATTCGTGGCCGCGAAACTCGGCCTGGGTTACGGTCTGTTCGACCTTAAGAACTCTGTCACAAAGACAACTCCGGCATTCTTCGAGCCGGCTCTTGACTACATCGTCTGCAAGATTCCTCGTTGGGACCTTAGCAAATTCCACGGCGTCTCCCGCAAGATCGGTTCTTCGATGAAATCCGTCGGCGAGGTTATGGCCATCGGCCGCAGCTTCGAGGAGGCCATCCAGAAAGGACTCCGAATGATCGGCCAGGGGGCGCACGGCTTCGTGGGCAACAAGGAGTTCCAGGTCGCCGACTTGGAGGAGGCTCTCCGGGAGCCGACCGACAAGCGTATATTCGTGATCTCCAAGGCAATGCGTGCCGGCTACACTGTAGATCAGATCCACGATCTCACCAAGATCGACAAATGGTTCCTCAATAAGCTGGAGAACATCGTCAAGACCTACGAGGACATGAACACCTACGACACTCTTGAGGACATGCCGGTGGAGCTCCTGCGCCTTGCCAAGCAGGAGGGCTTCTCCGATTTTCAGATCCAGAGAGCCATCTGGAAGGACAAAGGAACCTCGACAGCCAACATGGATGTTGTCCGTGAACATCGAAAATCACACGGCATCGTCCCTCTCGTCAAGCAGATAGACACCCTCGCCGCCGAATTCCCGGCACAGACGAACTACCTCTACCTGACCTACAACGGCACGAAGAGTGACATTGAATATGAGCGTGACGGCAAGTCGGTGATTGTCCTCGGTTCGGGAGCCTACAGGATCGGTTCTTCCGTGGAATTCGACTGGTGTTCCGTGACCTGTCTCCAGACCATCCAGAAGCAGGGCTACAGGGGAGTGCTGATCAACTACAACCCGGAGACGGTCTCCACCGACTACGACATGTGCGACAGGCTCTATTTCGACGAGCTCACCTTCGAGAGGGTGATGGACATCATCGACCTTGAGACCCCGCACGGAGTCGTTGTCTCCGTGGGCGGCCAGATCCCTAACAATCTCGCCCTCAAGCTTCACAAGCACAACGTTCCGATTCTCGGTACAGCCGCCGAGGACATCGATAAGGCCGAGGACCGTCACAAGTTCTCCAGCATTGTGGACAACCTCGGGGTTGACCAGCCGGAATGGAGCGAGCTCACGACCATCGACGAGGTGGACAATTTCATCAGGAAGGTTGGCTTCCCTGTGCTGGTTAGACCTTCGTACGTGCTTTCCGGAGCCGCTATGAATGTCTGCCACGACGAGGAGAAGCTCCGTCACTTCCTCAGCCTGGCGGCGGAAGTCTCCCAGGAGCATCCTGTCGTGATCAGCAAATTCTACACCCGCAGCAAGGAGATAGAGTTCGACGCGGTGGCCGACAATGGTGAGATCCTTGCCTACGCCATCTCGGAGCACATTGAATATGCCGGTGTCCATTCCGGGGACGCCACGATCCAGTTCCCTCCGCAGAAGCTTTACGTGGAGACCGTCCGCAGGATCAAGAAGATCGCCCGCGCGATTGCCGGCGCGCTCCGCATCTCCGGACCGTTCAACATCCAGTTCCTCGCCAGAGAGAACGCCATCAAGGTCATCGAGTGTAACCTTCGCGCTTCCAGAAGCTTCCCGTTCGTGTCCAAGGTTCTGAAGATCGATTTCATCGAGCTTGCCACCAAGGTCATGCTGGGACTTCATCCAGCCGCCCCACAAAAGAGTGCCTTCGATCTTGACTATGTAGGTGTCAAGTCCTCACAGTTCTCCTTCGCGAGACTTGAAGAGGCTGATCCGATGCTTGGTGTCGATATGTCTTCGACCGGTGAGGTCGGCTGTCTGGGCGATGACCTTAATGAGGCTTTGCTGAAATCAGTGCTTTCAGTCGGCCAAAGGATTCCGGAGAAGAGGGTTCTGCTCTCGACCGGTGATCCGCTCCAGAAGGCTGATATGCTGAGGGCCTGCCGACTTCTCGTCGAGAAGGGTTATGAGCTTTACGCCACAGGTGGCACGTATAAGTATCTTGTAGAGAACAGTGTTCCGGCGACGAAGGTGCTCTGGCCAAGCGAGTGTGACAATCCTAATTTCAAGGGACGATTCAAACCAGCTTTGGAAATGATTCAGAACAAAGAGGTTGATATGGTGATCAATATCCCGAAAAACTTCTCGGCTCTGGAACTTTCCAACGGCTACCAGATCAGAAGGGCAGCCATAGACTTCAACGTCACCCTCTTCACGAATGCCCGCCTCGCCACCGCCTTCATCCGCGCTTTCTGCTCCACCAGCATAAACGACATCCAAATCAAGTCCTGGGATCAGTATTGATCTCTGGATTTGATTCCATAGCCGAATATTTGGTGCCGCAGACTTCCGCGCTACGCGCTCCATCCCGTCCCACCTACGGCGGTCCACCCGTTCATGTGGCCACGGGCGGCCATAGTCTGCCACACCAAATATTCGGCTATAAAAACATCTCGGATTGTTATACCATAATCAACTGAAAGGCAGTTGCCGCAAGCGACTTTGGCTCCCGAAGAGGGAGGGGACCCACGGAGTGGGGAGGATCGCTGGAGGTAACTGCCTTTCAGTTGATTCCAAATTAGAAATAATAAAGGCGACTGAAAATATTCAATCGCCTTATAACTAATTCTTAAATGCTTCAATCGCTATAAATGCAACTAATAAAAATAAGAGAATCAAACAGACTATAGCCAATACTATAAGAATCCTTTTTACCCATTTTTCTAATTTGCTGTCCCCCTTTATCATTTGTGATACAAGTAACAATAAAGAAGGTACTATAACCAAAGTCAGCAGTGGCGACATATTTTATAACATTTAGAACGTGTCGTAGTACTTGGCGTCACGAGGGGTGACTTTGTTCATATTCTCAAGGAGAAGATCATTGGTCTTGTACTCGTCCATCAGCTGAAGCATAAAGTTCATCGCCTCGGTAGGATTCATATCCGCAAGAAGCTTGCGCAGGATCCAGATTCTGTTGGCCGCCTCACGGCTGTATAGCAGATCATCACGACGCGTGCTGGAAAGAACCACATTGACGGCAGGGAATATACGCCTGTTGGCAAGGGTCCTGTCAAGCTGAAGCTCCATATTGCCGGTACCCTTGAACTCCTCGAAGATCACATCATCCATCTTGGAACCTGTCTCAGTCAAGGCCGTCGCAAGGATTGTCAGCGAACCGCCACCCTCGATGTTACGCGCCGCACCGAAGAAACGCTTAGGCTTCTGCAGGGCATTGGCGTCCACACCTCCGGTCAAAACCTTACCGGAAGCCGGCTGCACTGTGTTGTACGCACGGGCCAGACGGGTGATGGAATCAAGCAGGATCACAACATCGTGACCACACTCCACAAGTCTGCGTGCCTTCTCCAGAACCATATTCGCGACCTTCACGTGCCTCTCGGCCGGCTCATCGAAAGTCGAGGCCACCACCTCGGCCTTTACGCTGCGGCTCATATCGGTAACCTCCTCAGGACGCTCGTCGATAAGAAGCACGATCTCGTAAACCTCCGGATGATTGTCAGCGATCGCGTTGGCGATTGACTTAAGCAGCATTGTCTTACCGGTCTTCGGCTGCGACACGATCAAGCCACGCTGGCCTTTTCCGATAGGAGTGAACATATCCACGATACGGCACGAAGGATCGCTCTGATGGCCGTGACCAAGAAGATTGAACTTTTCCTCCGGGAACAGCGGGGTGAGGAAATCAAACGGCACCCTGTCACGGATGTAGTCAGGAGTACGTCCGTTGATGTACTTGATCCTCACGAGAGGGAAGTACTTGTCACCCTCCTTAGGAGGACGGATCTCACCGGTGACGGTGTCACCGGATTTGAGGGCATTATTCTTTATCTGACTCTGGCTGACATAGATGTCGTCAGGGGAGTTGAGATAATTGTAGTCCGAAGAACGGAGAAAACCATAACCGTCCGGCATGATCTCCAGAACACCCGTCGCCTCCACAGTACCGTCAAACTCGATTTCCGGAGCTTTCGTCCTTTGATTTGGATTCTGGAAATTCTGTTGGGGCTTCTGCTGCTGGTTCGGGTTCTGTCCGTTGTTCTGCCCCTGGAACTTGTTCTTCTGCTTTCTGCGGGTAACATCAGCATGAGCCGCCGGATCATCCTTCAGATCATCAAAAAGCGCATGAATGAACTCCTTGCCATTTACCGGCTTGTCGGCTGAAGTCTGAGCATCGGGCTGTTGAGTGACTTCGGTGGCGGCAGCCTCCACGGATTCCGGCTTATTCTCCTCCACCGACGCAGCGGTCTCAACCTGAGTCTGAACCATAGCGGATTTAGGCTTACGTCCTCTTTTTTTAGGAGCCGGCTTAACCTCCGTTTCTTGAGCGGCGATAGGTTCCGCCTTTTGTTCTGAATTTTCCGCCTTGTCAGTCTTGACCTCCGGCTTCTGCTGCGATTTAGCCTTTTTCTCATCTTTCCTGGTGTCAGCCGACTTGGTATCCTGAACGCCGGATTGTTCCGGAAGCGGATTCTTGCGAGGCCTTCCACGTTTGGCTTTTGGTTTCTCTATCGGTTGAAGAGACGCGGCGGCAGCCTGCGCGTCAAGTATAGCATAGGACAGATTCTCATCAGTGAATTTCTTGATGTTCTTAATCTGATGCTCCTGAGCGACTTTTTCAAGCTGCTCTCTGCTCATCTGAGTGAGTTCAAATAAATTATAAGGCATAAATTTAAAATGGATCCGATGTAAGAACCGGATATGATTTCAGAAAAGTTATAGTGGATATAATAGCCCCAAGGCTTACGCTGAAAATGTCAGCATGCAAATATAAGATATTTATGATAAACATCCAACTATTTATCCCAATAACTCGTACTTTTCTTGAATCTCAGCAAGTCAGCCAAAGCCGCCGCGTTCGCAGAGATGAGGAATGAATATGACTGGTACATTCCAGAAGGCACCCAAGAGACGGAAATATTGAAGCAATGCAGATCGTACCTGAAAGAGAACTGCGTCGTGGTCATCTTCATCGCTGTGAAATCCCATCCTGACTGCGCCTGCACAGACATCTTAGGGGTCAGTTGAATATTTCCTTGAACACCGAGTGTCTGGGTGTAGTTATCCTTCTTGCTGAGCTGGTTGTTGGCGTAGCTGTACGACCGGCTCATCGAGAAGCTATAGTTGAAGTTAAGGCTCCACGGAACGTTAGGATTCGTATAATACAACCATCCGCCAGGAATATATTCACCGGTCAAAGGATGATAGTATATTCTTCTGTAGTAGTCGGCCGGATTGCCGGAGCCACCACCGTCCCCGCCTGAAGATTTCGAACCGTCGTTGCCTTTGACAGTGCCTTTGCCGGACAATGAATATGACACAGAGGTGCTGACGTTGGTGAGCCTGAGAGGCACGCCTGTCTCCAGAAGGTTATATTTGTTGACCCGCTGTCCTCTCTCGTTGATGGCATACGGGTCGAAGTTCATGTTGCCGTTGATTCCAAGTTTGCCGAAAATAGAGGTGGACATGGACAGTCCCACATTGTTCATCTTGAGGGAATCTGCCAGGAAGTTATAGCCTGTGGAGAAGTTGAACTGATCAAGGATCTTCACTTTCTTCGATCCTGTGCCTGTCGTGTCTTTCATGTCACGCACCTTGGCTTCAAGGTTGTTGCCGAGCGAGATGCTCATGGTGGCGGATTTGCCCTTGCCTGGAGCCGAGTTGATCTGTCCCTGATAAATGTTGTAGTCGTAGGATTTCTGCACGCCGAGAGTATCCACATAATTGAACGTGCGCCATCCGTTGAAGGCTTTGCCTTTCTCAGGACTGAAGCTCATGCTGACGCTCGGAGAGACGACATGACGAAGTGCCTGTATCTTATGATACTTGCCGAAATTGTACATTCCGTAGATCCGCGTGCTCATCGAAAGTGAACCGGAATAATTGTGTGTGGCGCCGAAGGTGCCGAACTGTTTGCCCATCTCGGTCTTCACGCTGTTTGTCTCTGGATCGAAATACGCCTCGCTCTTGCGGAAAAACCAGTTCATGCCGTAACTCACATTAGGGGCCACATTCAGGTATTTGAAAAGAGTGAAATCCGGCAGTTTTATCGAAAAATTATGAGCCACGCCATTCTGGAACTTGTCAATAAAGCCAGGTTCTCCGAACTCCGAGGCCTTGAAATTGATCTTGTTCTGGATGGATGTGTTGTAACCCAGGGCGAATTTCTCGTAGAAACGCTCTTTCCCGACCCTGTTCTTGATCTTGAAAGGATAGAATGTGGAGACAGAGAAAGTGATGTTAGGCAGTGTGAATGTGTATGAGCTGTCCCTTGAGTTCTGGCTGTGCAGGGCGTTGACCGACAGGTTGAACTTTCCGTTCCAGTTCTTTGAGTATGAGATGGAAGACGAGATCTGGTTCTGGAGAGCCTCCGACACCGAATGCGAGTTGTATCGGCTGTTGGAAGGGCTGGAGAAATTGACCGACGCCGAGAATGATGTTCCAGGGTGAGCCTTGGAATCCTGTGAGTGGGACCACCTTACTCCGAAGTTCTTGCTCTGGAAGAAGTCCGTGCTCCCTTTCTCGCCTGTCTGGTCGACTGAATAGTTGACGGCCAGGTTGCCGGTGAACTTGTACTTCACCATGTACCTTGAGTTAAGATTGGCCGCCCAAGAGCCAAGGGTGTAATAGTCACCTGTCAACGACATGTCAAAATAGTCTCCCAGAACGAAGTACATGCCGGCGTCCCTCAGGTAGAAACCACGCGCGTTCTCCTCTCCGAAAGACGGCATTAGAAGTCCGGTGGCTCTGTCAGGACGCTTGGGGATGAATCCGAACGGGATTCCTATCGGGAGATCCACATCCTCCACAACGAGATGCGCCGGACCGAACACCGTCTTCTGGGATGGTTTGGTGACAACTTTCGCCGAAGACAGCTTAAGGTAATAGTGCGGATGCTCAAGATCGCAGACCGTGTACTTGCCTTTGGTTATGTTGATGGACTTGTCCGGCATCATCTTGATGTTCTTCCCGTGAAGGATGCCGTCATCCTCCTTCGTTATCATGTTCGTGATCCTGGCCTTGCGGGTGTTGAAATTGTACCGGACCTCTTCCATGTTGAATGTCTGGCTGCCCTGGGTCATCTCCGGCTGCCCCTTCCACTCTTGGGCAAGGCTGTCGTAGGTGCCTCTGGCATAGACGGTGCCGGTGGACATGTCATATTCCATGTAGTCAGCCTTCAGTTTGATGTTCTCGTAGGAGACCTCGACGTCTCCCCAGTAATACATCTTGCGTTGACCGTTGGAAAAATCCTGCCTTATGGAATCTTTCGCTCCTGAGAATGCCGGTCTGGTAAGCGAGCTTTTGTCAAGAAGAAACAACGAGTCTGCCCTTGATGTTGAGTCAGCCACCCTTAGGGAATCTCTTCTGCGGGCGATTGAGTCTTCTGCGGGCGGCAAGGAATCCTTCGCCTGTGGCAAGGTCCCGGCGGCTGGCCTGATGGAGTCCGGCGTAAACTGAGTCACAGAGGTCTTTTTCAGACTCCTGTTCCTCCTCACATCCTGCCCGAACATTGTCAGTCCAGTCAGCGCGGCAAGAGCCGCCACGAGGATAATATTATATGTATGCTTCTTGAATTGCAATTATTTTATAAATTTGCAAAAGACAAATATACTACATATTTTGGATTTACATCGCAATTTTCTTGCCGTACTTACGGCACTGTCGCTTTCAACGGCCGGATTTTTCGCTTATGCACAAAAGAATCCGTCGGCTTCGATACGTTTGTCAACCGTGGTCATAGACCCCGGTCACGGTGGCAAGGACTCCGGCTGCATAAGCCCGAGCGGAAAGACAATGGAGAAGACCTTGGTGCTGGACATATCCAAACGACTGGCCGATATGATCAAGGCAGGCTACCCGGATGTGAAGGTCATAATGACCAGAAGCGACGACACGTTTGTCACACTTCAAGGGAGGGCGGACATAGCGAACGCGAACAACGCGAACCTGTTCATCTCCGTCCACGTGAATTCCGTGCCAGGGAAGAAGAACGGCCCAAACGGCTATTCTGTGCATATCCTCGGCCAATACAACAGCAAGAACAAGGACATGTACGCCGGGAATATGGACGTGGTGCGCAGGGAGAACTCAGTCATAAAGCTTGAGGACGACTACACCACCCGCTATGAAGGCTTCGACCCGAACGATCCGGAGTCCTACATATTTATGAATCTGATGCAGAACGCCTACCTGGAGCAAAGCTTCAAGTTCGCCCAGGCAGTGGACAAGGAAATGAAGGGAGGAACGTTCCAGCATAGCCGAGGAATATCCCAGGATGCGTTCTACGTCCTGTGGCGTACGGCGATGCCATCAGTGCTCATAGAATGCGGATTCCTGTCCAACTCCGCCGACCGCGAGGCCCTGATCACCGAAAAGGGACGAGCCCGGATCGCTTCAGACATCTACGATGCGTTCAAAATCTACAAGAAGGAATATGACGGCTCGGACGCTGTCAAAGGCTCCGTAAAGGCAAAAAGCACAGGCTCTGAATCAAGCGTGGCTGAAGATGGGGTAACGGAAGTGTCTGTTAAAGAGGCTGCTTCAATTGTTTATGGAACTCAGGTTCTGGTATCTTCCAAATCAATGCCCGGCAACGATCCTTTCTTCAAAGGATATGACGTTATCAAGATGCCGGCCGGAAGACTTTTCAAGTATATCATAGGCTACTCTTCAGACTTGAACACAGCCAAGGAGATGAACCGCTCACTGAGCCGCGATTTCAAGGACTCATTTCTTGTAAAGGTTGAGAACCATACCGCGGAACGTCTGAGATAGCCCTTCTGAAATCCCGTTCTTTCACTTAATCAAAGCGTTGGAGGGACGGGATTTTTATTTTAGACAAATTCTAATTTATAACTCGCTTGATAATAGCCAATTTAAGAAAATATTTAGTCGTAAAATATTGATTACGTTAATATTACATAATTTAATTAGTGTTAAAATAGGTTCGCATAAGGAAAATAAAAATCAAAAACAATACAAAAAAAGATTTTTTATGAATTAATTTTCCCCCAATTTTGCACAAGCAAAAACGAAGAGGGAACAATTCTCTTATAATTCAAATTAATTCATTTAAAGAAATGGCTGAACTGGAAAGACATATCTCTGTCTGGAATGAGTGTCTTAGGATTTTTGAGCAGAACGTTGAACCGAAACAGTTTGACGTCTGGTTCAAGACTATAGTTCCCGTTTCTCTCGAAGGCTCTACATTGACGGTCGAGGTTCCGACCGATTTCTTCAGAAGTTATCTTGAGGACGCTTTCCTACCAATAATAAAGATGACACTCCGAAGAGTGATCGGGCAGGACGCAAGGCTGCTCTACAAGATCCATCCTGTACAGAAGGAACGCGCGATGGTATTCACCGCGTCGCACGGCAACGTACCGGAGAACAAGCCGGTGACGATCAACACGTTCCAGCCATCGGGCAATCCGAGTCCGTTCGTCTTTCCGGGGATCCAGAAACTCAAGATCAACCCGAGGCTGAACCCGGTCTATTGCTTTGACAACCTTATAAAAGGGGAGTGCAACAAGATGGGCTACAATGCGGGAATAAGCATCTCAGACAAGCCTGGCAAGACTCCGTTCAACCCGTTGTTCATCTTCGGTGGCCCGGGACTTGGCAAGACCCATCTCGCGCAGGCGATCGGTATCGCCATCCACGAAGCCTACCCGGATCTTGTTGTCCTCTATGTCACCGGCAACGAGTTCAGGACCCAGTACGTCAATGCGGTCAGTGTACAGAACAAGCTGACTGACTTCATGGCCTTCTACATGAGGATCGATGTCCTCATAATGGATGACATCCAGGAACTGAACGGCCCGGCCTCGCAGAACGCGTTCTTCAACATATTCAATCATCTTCATCAGTCCGGCAAGCAGCTGGTGTTCACCTCCGACCGCTCTCCGGCAGACTTGAAGAACTTCGAGGAGAGGCTGCTTTCGCGCTTCAAGTGGGGCTTGTCCATCGAATTGGCCAAGCCTGACCACGACACAAGGCTGGCCATGCTGAAGGCAAGATGCGTCCGCGAGGGTGTATCCGTCAGCGATGAGGTGCTGGAGCTTCTTGCGAACAGGATACGCTCGAACTTCAGGGAATTGGAAGGAGCGCTTATCTCTCTGATTGCCAACGCCACCCTTTGCCACGAGGAAGTCACGAAGGAATTGGCCGAACAGGTCACCGGCAACATCGTAAGCGAGGATCAGAATGAAATCTCCATCGACAAGGTTCAGGAAGTTGTCTGCGAATATTTCAACATCACCCGCGAGACCCTGCTCTCCAAATCAAGGAAGAGGCAGATCGTCCAGGCCAGGCAGATAGCCATGTACATGAGCCGCAACCACATAAACGGCTGCTCCCTGTCAACGATTGGTATGGAACTTGGAGGGAAAGACCACGCTACAGTGCTGCACGCCTGCACGACTGTGTCGGACCTTATGACAACAGACAAGATGTTCAAGCAATACGTGACCGACATAGAAAAGATGCTTGTGCCTGTGGCAAGATAATAAAGGTGCCAAATGAATTCAGAAAAAGTACTCTCAATCTTCAAGGAAATCACACGGATTCCAAGGGAGTCCGGACACGAAGAGCCGATGACTGCCTTTCTTCAGCGTTTCGCCGGGGAGAGGCATCTTGAATGTAAAACCGACAAGACAAACAATGTCTGCATAGTCAAGGAAGCCAGCAAAGGCAAGGAGAATGTGCCTACGCTCGTTCTTCAGGGACATCAGGATATGGTCTGCGAGAAAAGAAGCGGCGTTCAGCACGACTTCCTCAAGGATCCTATTGAATATGTCATCGAGGATGGCTGGATGGTCGCCAAGGACACCACGCTCGGAGCTGATGACGGAATCGGTGTCGCCGCGATGCTCGCGCTTCTGGACAGTGACCTTCCGATGGGGAAGATCGAGTGCGTGTTCACCATCTCTGAGGAGACCGGAATGGACGGGGCCTTCGGAATGGAACCGGGCTTCTTCACCGGCAGGACTCTCATCAATCTTGACTCTGAAGATGAGGGGCAGATGTTCATCGGTTGCGCCGGCGGCCTTGACACGACAGCCGTGTTCAATTACAAACAAGAAGATTTTAAAGAAGGCTATAAGCCGGTAAGACTGGAGATCGGCGGAGCGCTCGGCGGACACAGCGGAGATGACATCAACAAGGGCCGCGCGAACACGGTGCAGCAGATGGCGCGTTTCCTATATTCAGAAATGGCTTATGGACTTCAGCTTGTTATGCTGAAAGGCGGCAACAAGCCGAACGCGATAGCGAGGGAGTGCGAGGCAATCATCACCGTTCCGGATGCGGACGCCACAATCGCGAGACTCACCTCGTTCGGCAAGGATCTGAGGAATGAATATTTCAGGACGGATCCAGATTTGAGCTTCAGCGGCGAGACGTACAGATGCACCGAGAAGCCGATCCAGAGCGATGTCGCAAGGAGGCTGATCGCATCTCTCTTCGCCTGCCCGCACGGAGTCGAGACTATGAGCCAGGACATTCCGGGACTCGTGGAGACTTCGACAAACCTGGCGGCCGTAAGGATGAACAAGCAGGGAAGGATCGAGGTCATCACAAGCCAGCGCAGCTCGACCGGTTCGGCAAGAAAGATGATGGCCGCCAAGGTGGAGGCCAACTTCCTGCTCGCCGGAGCCGAAGTGACCCATCTTTCTGAATATCCAGGGTGGAAGCCGAACCTCGATTCCCACATTCTGCGCGTGTGTGTGGATTCGTACAAGAAACTGTTCGGATGCGAGCCGGAGGTCAAGGCCATTCACGCCGGACTTGAGTGTGGACTTTTCGGGGAGAAGTTCGGGGATCTGGATATGATTTCCTTCGGTCCGACCCTCAGGGGTGTGCACGCTCCGGGCGAGAAGCTTGAGCTTGCGTCCCTTGACAAGTTCACCGAGCATCTTGTCGATGTCGTCACGAATTTTGAATAAATGGTAAAGATAGCCCCTTCAATACTATCCGGCAATTTCCTCAATCTGGAGCCGGACATCAGGATGGTCAACGGGAACGCCGACCTGATCCACATCGATGTGATGGACGGCAGTCTCGTACCGAACATCTCGTTCGGGTTTCCGGTGATGGAGGCGATCGCCAAGGCCGTGACCGTCCCGATGGACGTCCACCTGATGATCATCAATCCGGACAAGTACATCAAAAGATTCGCCAAATGCGGAGCGAACCTGATAAGCTTCCATCTGGAGGCCGCTGACCAGGCCGGCAAGGATCCAAAGGAGATCATAGGGATGATCAAAGCCTGTGGAGCGAAAGCCGGACTTGCGATCAACCCGGATGTGCCCGTCGAAAGGCTTTTCCCATACATCGAGGATGTGGACTTCTTCCTGATAATGTCGGTATTCGCCGGATTTGGGGGACAGAAATTCATCCCGGAATCCATCGACAGGATCAAAACTCTGAAGGCAGAGATGGACAGAAGGGGAGTCGTGAAGGACATCGAGGTTGACGGCGGGGTATCATCCGCCAACGCAAGGATTCTGGCCGAAGCCGGAGCGACAATGCTTGTGGCCGGAAGTTCGGTATTCAAGGCGGAGGATCCTGCCAAGGCTATTGCTGAGCTTCGTTAGATAACATAGCTTATTTCCTTAAAGGCGAACTCTAAACGTTCGCCTTTTTCTGTTACGAGACAGAGCAGGCCACGGTCGGTGACACCAACGATTCTCGCACGTATTGACGCGCCTGTCGAGCAGACTACATATTCATTGAAAGTGCCGACGCGGTAGAGTCTGCTGACATATTCCTCAGCGTTGTCGTAGTGTCCAAGCCTCCTTTTCAGGAAGCGGCAAAGTTTGGGAAGCTGGTCTTTGAGATCATATTCCCTGCCGGTCAGCATCGCCATCGAGACGGGGTTCAAAAGTTGTGGCGGAAACTCCTTTTGGTTGACATTCAGGCCGATTCCGATGACGCTTGCCGTCAGGGAGTCTCCGCAAAGGGTGTTCTCAATGAGTATTCCGCATATTTTCCTGTTCCTGACATAGATGTCGTTCGGCCATTTGACCGTGGCCACAATCCCTTCATATTCAAGGTAATCAAGCACGCCCAAGGTGACGCTCCGGCTTATCGGGAACTGCCTTGAGGCCCTCAATGGCGGATAGGCTCCGTCCCCAAACTTCATCACCAGAGAGAATGTGAGGTTTTCTCCGGGCCGTGCGGACCATGAATTACCCCGCTGGCCACGCCCTGAGGTCTGATGTAGAGCCGCCAGGACTGACAGATTGTCAATCCCTGAAATATTTCTTAGGGCTTCATTATTAGTCGAATCTACCTCATCGAGCCATTGTATGTCAACTTCCTCTTTCATTGGTTCAGAATTTGTCGTATATTTGTATATTTGATTGTAATTGCAAAAATATAAAACATTCTCAATATGATTACACACGATTTGCGGGTTATGGCCGACGCTATGCTCGACAAGAAAGCACAAAACGTAATTGACATAGATCTCAGGCCGCTGGGAACCGCAATCACTGACCATTTTATGATCTGCAACGCTGACTCCACCACCAACGTCAACGCCATAGCCGACAATGTCATCGACAAGATGCGGGAGGAAGGCAGAAAGCCTCTCCGTACCCAGGGTCTGGAGAATAATTTCTGGATAATCCTGGACTATGGGGATATCGTCGCTCATATATTCCTTACGGAATACCGCCAGTTCTACAGGCTGGAGGAGCTCTGGGCCGACGCTCCGCACAAGGAATACAAGGAGAGACGCGTTCCTAAAACAAAAAAGACAGAGACAGATGCCGAATAACGCAAATTCGCCGAAAGGCAATGATCCAAGAAGGAAGGTTATCCGCGTGAGATTCAATTTCTCGTGGCTTTACCTTATTCTTATCCTTGGCATAGGTTGGCTGCTGCTCAACAACAGCGGGGCCAATCCTCAGAAGATAGAATGGGCCGAGGTCCAGGAGATGTTCCTCAAGGGCGACATCAAGGAGATTGATTTCGTGAGGAACGACTTCAAGGGCAACATCACCGTGCGCCCGGACAGGCTCAACAAATATGCTGACAAGTTTGGCGGCAAGGTTCCGGCCAGCTCGCCTCATTTCATATTCCTGGTCTCCGACAAGTTCGACGCCGAGAAGGAGTTCGGTGAGCTGAACGCCAAGCTTACTCCGGACGAGAGTCAGGTCAAGATTGTGATGGAGAACGACAGCAGGATGTGGTCAAACGTCCTTGAATGGATAATCTTCCCGATCCTGCTCATCGTTATGTGGATCTGGATGTTCCGTGGCTTCAGCAGGAATATGGGCGGAGGCAGCGGCGGTCCCGGCGGAGTGTTCAATGTCGGTAAATCCACCGGCAAGCTCGCCGACAAGGAGAAGGTCAACGTCACATTCAAGGATGTCGCGGGTCTGTACGGAGCCAAGGAAGAGGTGATGGAGATCGTGGACTTCCTCAAGAATCCTAAGAAATATACAGCCCTCGGAGGAAAAATCCCTAAGGGAGCCCTTCTGGTAGGCCCTCCGGGTACCGGAAAGACATTGCTGGCCAAGGCAGTGGCAGGGGAAGCCAACGTTCCGTTCTTCTCGATTTCCGGTTCGGATTTCGTAGAGATGTTCGTCGGTGTCGGTGCTTCCAGGGTCCGTGACCTGTTCCGTCAGGCGAAGGAAAAAGCTCCTTGCATCGTGTTCATCGACGAGATCGACGCTGTCGGAAGGGCCAGAGGGAAGAATGTCGGATTCTCTTCAAATGACGAGCGAGAGAACACTCTCAACCAGCTTCTTACCGAGATGGACGGATTCGACACAAATTCAGGTGTGATAATCCTTGCGGCCACAAACAGGGCTGACATCCTCGACAAGGCGCTTCTGCGCGCCGGACGTTTCGACCGCCAGATTCACGTGGATCTTCCGGAACTGAAGGAAAGGGAAGAGATATTCAAGGTTCACACACGCAACCTCAAGGTCGCTCAGGACTTCGACCTCGGATTTATGGCCCAGCACACGCCGGGCTTCTCCGGGGCGGACATCGCCAATGTCTGCAACGAGGCGGCGCTCACAGCGGCAAGAAGAAACAAGAAGGAGATTGATCGTCAGGATTTCCTTGACGCTGTTGACAGGATTGTAGGAGGACTTGAGCGCAAGGGCTCGATCATGACTCCGGCGGAGAAGAGGACGACGGCATACCATGAGGCCGGACATGCTACTGTGGGATGGCTGCTGCCGTACTCGGATCCAGTGTTCAAGGTCAGTCTCATCCCGAGAGGGGATGCGCTCGGCTTGACTTGGTACCTTCCGGACGAGAGAAAGATCCTGTCCAAGTCCTATCTCATGGACAAGATGTGCGCGTTGATCGGCGGACGCGTGGCCGAAGAGATCATCAACGGCGAGCCGGCAACCGGAGCGCTCAACGATCTTGAGAGACTTACCCGTATGGCCTACAATATGGTCCAGTACTATGGTATGAGCGAGAAGGTCGGAGAGGTGTCGTTCTATGATTCGACCGGATCAAAGGGCTACGACCTCACAAAGCCTTACAGCGAGAAGACCGCCGAGCTTATGGATCAGGAGGTTAAGGATCTTGTCAAAGAGATTCACGACAGAACCTACAAGATTCTGACCGAGCACAAGGAAGGCTTCGTCAAGATGGCTCAGATTCTCCTTGAGAAAGAGGTGATCTTCGCCGAGGACATCGAGAAGATTTTCGGTCCGAAGGTGAAACCAGCTGAGGATGCGGAACCTGCCAAGGCTCAGGCAACCGAGAGTGACACACAGATAACCGAGGCTGGAAATGAATAACGTTGTCGTCAGATCCATTTCAGGCGTGGTCTTCATCCTTGCGATGTTGGCCTGCCTGATGTTCAATAAGTTCCTGTTCGCCGGACTGATAATATTCATAATGTCCGTGATGCTGCTGGAATTCTACCACATCACGATGGGGAACAGCTACACCTTCTCTAAGGTGCTGGCGATCATCGCCGCGATCTTCCTTTTCGGACTGCTGTTCGCCACGGCTTCCTATCATATTCCGATAAGATTCGTGGCCTTCGCGATGGTTCCGATCTTCATCGTGATGATCAACTCACTGTACGTCAAGGACAAGGATGAATACGGCAAATTCTCGAACATCTACACTGGGCTTTTGTACATCGCGGTTCCGATAGCGCTATCAAACCTCATCGCCTTTGACAAGGCCGGGAACTTCAGCGGCAACCTGCTCCTTTGCTTTTTCATCATAATATGGTGCTCGGATGTCGGGGCGTTCGCCTTCGGAATATCTCTCGGCAAGATATTCCCGCAAAAACTCTTTCCGTCCGTGTCGCCAAAGAAGACTTGGATCGGATTCATTGGCGGACTTGTCAGTTCGGTTCTGGCGGCGTTCGCTCTTTATGAGTTCGGAATATTGAAGTTTCCTCTCATCCACTGCCTCATCCTGTCATTTATAATGTCCGTGACCGGAGTCTATGGCGACCTGTTTGAGTCTCAATGGAAAAGAGTGTACGGAGTCAAGGACTCTGGAAAAATCATCCCTGGACACGGAGGCTTTCTGGACAGGTTCGACAGCACGTTGATGGCGATGCCGTTCGGGGCGATCTATCTGGCGATCTTTGATCTGCTATAATTAATAATAACTTGATAATCAATTAATGAATATACAAGCGATATGAAGAAGATAATAGTTGATAAGGACTCGCACGGAACGATAGGCATCAACTGGGCTGTGATAGCGGTCCTGATAGCGTGCACGTGGATATTCATACACAATCTGTTCATTTCAATCCCGATCACGGTCATCCTGCTCGCCTTTGCTTTCTTCGTTTTCTGGTTCCACAGGGTTCCGGAAAGGGTGATACCGGAGGGAGACAGCAAGATGATAACTTCCGTCGCCGACGGCAAGGTTGTGATCGTGGACCGGGTCTATGAGAAGGAATATTTCAAGGACGACCGCATCCAGGTGTCGATATATATGGACTTCTTCGATGTCCACACTAACTTCTGGCCGATGGACGGGGTGATTTCCTACTATAAATATCATCCGGGAAAGTATCTGCTTGCCTTCCTGCCAAAGGCCTCGGAAAAGAATGAGCATTCGTCCACGGCGATCTGCAATGAGCACGGTGAGATTCTGTTCAGGCAGATAGCCGGCACATTCGCCAGAAGGATTGTCTGCTACTCGAAAGAGAATTACGAGGTTGAGAGGGGGCAGCAGTGCGGGATCATCAAGTTCGGCTCACGAATCGACATATTCCTTCCGCTTGACGCTGATGTCAAGGTGAAGGAAGGTGATTTCACCAGAGCCTGCGAAACGGTTATCGCTGAGCTTAAATAATTTACTACTGATCTTTCTCGATCAGTTCAACAAGACGATCCACGGCTTCCGTGTCCTGAATATGCTTCAGCACGGGAGTCTTTCCTTTATAGATGGTGACCTTGTGGTTGCCTTCGCCGACATATCCCCAATCGGCGTCGGCCATCTCGCCGGGACCGTTCACGATGCAGCCCATCACGGCGATGACGGTGTTCTTAAGATGAGAGGTTCTCGCTTTAACTTCCTCAAACGCTTTCTGAAGGTCGTACATAGTTCGCCCGCAACCTGGACAAGCGACATATTCCGGCTTATAGAAACGTCTTCGCGAGGCCTGCATCAACTCATCGACAAGATAGGATCCGATTCCGGATTCCTGAATCGAAATCTTGTCGCCGGAATCGTCCACGTACGTGCCAGTGAGTTCGAGCTCGTCCAAAGTCTTGTCCAACAGCCTCTTACCGAAATCACACGCGACATCTAACAAAAGTGTTTCCCGAGATGGGGCGTCGTAAACAGCGACAGCCTTGCGTCCCTGAAGGCTTATGGAAGTCATAGAGGAGACAATCTTGTGCCCATAACGCGCGGCAAGATAACGTGCGGCTGTAAGTTCATCCTCCGGATCCTCGGTCAGAGAGACGCGCACCGTATCACCGATTCCTTCAGACAACAGGGTAGATATCCCGACACAAGACTTGATCCTGCCGCTGTCCCCGTTGCCAGCCTCGGTCACACCGACGTGAAGAGGGTAAATCACCCCTTTTTCCTTCATCGCGGCCATAAGTTTTCGGTACGCTTCGACCATAACAATAGTGTTACTCGATTTTAGCGACACCACAACATTATGGAAATCAGCATCTTCACACATCTTCAACCATTCCAAGGCAGCTTTGGCCATCGCTTCCGGAGTGTTGCCGTATAGATTTGTGATGTAGTCACCCAAAGATCCGTGATTGACACCGATACGTATTGCCGTTCCATTTTCCCGGCAGACTTCGATGAGTCTGGCGAACTGTTTACGGGCTTCATTGTGGTCCCTGTGGAAATTTCCGGGATTGATCCTGACCTTCTCCACAAACGGAGCGACCATAATCGCTGTCTGTGAGGAAAAATGGATGTCCGCCACTATCGGTACATTGATTCCAAGTTCCTTCAACCGGGATTTAATGGACTTCACACACTCCACATCTGCGGGTCCCGGCACGGTTATGCGGATCATTTCCGAGCCAGCCTCATAAAGTCTGACACACTGTGCAACCGTCGCGTCCACATCTGAAGTGTGGGTGTTGCACATCGTCTGGACAACAATCGGGTTGCCCGCTCCGATCAGGACATTACCTACCTTTGCCGTCAATGTTCTCATTCTGCGTTGGATAATAAACCTGTTGATAAGCCTCACGTCTCAGCTGAGCCTTGCCGCGGCCTGTTCTTCTTGTCAGTTGGAAATACATTCCCGCTGTCACCATGATATCAAACGGGTATGCGAAACGATAGTAATCCTTGCTGTAGTAATCAGGATCATAGATGGTTCCCCAGGAATATCTTACATTGGCGTTTATGTGGAACTCGACAGGATCGAAGACAAGTCCGAAACCAATTCCGCCGCAGATTCCGTAATCAAGCCTTCGGTCGGTGTCTTTGAATGAATTGACCAAAGATTCACTTACATAATCACCTGTACGTTTGATATTCAGTCTATAGCCGCCATAGATTCCAGCCTCCGCCATAACTTTGTAGTGAAGGCCGTCAAGATGGAGATGAGCCATGAACGGAATCTCCGCCACATCCATGATAGCCTGAGTCGCATTCTCGATGCTTGGAGTGACCTTTGTGTCTTTGTCTTCCTTGAACTTATAGCCTTCATGGCTGTACCGCAAGCCTACCTTGAAACCAAAATAAGGCATATACCCGAACATCTTGCCATAGCGGGTGTAGAATATTCCGAAAGTGTTCGGAGAGAACAATGTCGTCTGAGAATACGCCGGATTGAAAGACATACGGCTGAACGACACTCCATACTCCACTCCGATCAGGGAATAGTCGTTCACCTCAAAGACCCGGTTGAGCTTGACTGTGTCCAGATACGCGTCTGAATACGCCTCCGCCGGTGCCTTCAGACTGTCCAAAAGCACAGGTTCCGGCTTGACCTTACGCACACGGCCCCGGGACTTCACCTTGGACTGGACATTGACCGTATCCACCGGATTCTGCCCGATGGCCACTGAACAGACCAAGATGGCGAACGCTGTAAGAATATATTTGATTGTCCTCATGTTAAGTGTCATTATTTGAAGAATGTCGCCAGATCCAGTTCCTGTTCTATCTCGCTTCTTTCCGGAATATCGAACAGATCGCTGTCCTTCGTCATCAGGAACTTCACCTTTTCAGGCTGCCTATGGGCAAGAAGGTTTCCGGAATCCACTATACCGTTGCGGTTGAGATCCTCAGTAATCCTGAGGGAATACTTTCCTTTCTTTAGGTACGGAAACTCCAAGACAGAGTCTGACTCAATAACATAACTGCGAATAATGCCGGATTTCCTCTCATCAAGAAGGTCTATGATGTATTTGTTGCCGTTCACACCTGTAAGCGTCAGCTTGAAGTGGCTCAGATTGTCATCGTTCGGGAGCGAGACTTTGACCTCAGTGCTGTCGTTCCAATACCCGTTGATGTCCTTGAAGGCTCTTTCCGGAACCTTGAAAGTATATTCATAGCCCGTCTGGATCTTGATTTGAGGGGTGATGTTGTATTTTCTCAGGTTCAGCGAATCGCGTTCTATCTTGAATTTCTCGACCTGTTCTTTCTGTCTTGGATTTATCGATTTGAAAACCAGCGAGTCGAAAGCTCCCAGGATCGGTGGATAATCGAATTCCAGCGTGATTCCGTTTTGCTCGAAGGTCTCCGGCGTGGCTTTCAGACTCAGGCCGCAGATCGTGTCCTTGTGCTCGATTTTCTTGCGGGCGGCCCTGGATTTGGGTTTGTTCTCATCCACAAGGCTGACCTTCTCAGTCACAGGAGCCAGAACACCAAGAGTGTCCGTCTTCCAATATTTCACCCAAAGATGAAGGGAGTCTGGCATCGGTCTCTGATTGTTAAGCCAGAGAAGGAGGCTGTCTTTCTCGATGTTGAACTCAGTGATGACATCCTTGGCCGGAAATCCTTGGAACCAAAGGGAATCAATCCTGGTGTCAGGAGCCATGAATGTTACATAGCCGGCCCTGTCGCCTGTTCTCTTTTTGTTCATCAGCATTTGCTTGGAAGGCCTTTCCCTGAACACATTAAGCCTGAGTTCCGCCTTTCGGGACTGACATGCGACGGTGTCCTTCATGTCAAACTTTTTCAATTCCGCCACACTGTCGTTCACCACATTCACAGGCCTGAACAAAGTGTCCAGAAACGCTATCCTGTCCTCATCGGGGTCGTAGATGTTGTTACCGTTGCCGTCCACGATGGCATAGACGCGGAACACAGTGTCCTGAATATTCTGGAGAGCGAAATAGCCCCAGTCATCGGTTTTCACCGCCGCGACAGGACGTTCAAGAAAGACCGCTGAATCCCTCTGATCCTTATAAAGCATGACGGTGGCCCCTTTGATCGGCATCAATGTGTTACAGTCTTGAACAAGGCCGGTAATGTACATTGAATCTATAGAGTCTCCTGTCGAGAACACCGTGGTGAATCCAGGGAACATATTCCCTTCATTATTGTCGGCGATCGCTCCTGTCAAGTCAAGGGTGTATGTCGTGTTCGGAAGCAGGTCTTCCTCGAAATAGACAATCACCGTCTTGCCTCTCATCTTGTATTTCGGACTTTTTTGCTGAGGAGGGGAGAGATAGATGCCTTTCGGATCCTTGACAGTGACATATTCATCGAATGTGAACGCAACCTTGGTTCCATGTACAGGAACGGAAACCGCCCCCGGCTGAGGAACAACCCTTCTGACCACAGGCGGGATAGTGTCCTTGAGTCCACCTGTGGGAGCCTGTGTCGTGTTGGCGCATGACGGCTGGAAAACGGAAAGCACAAGAAGCGTCATCGCCGGAACCAAAGGGAAAAATCTTGTAAGAAATTTTTTCATCGCGGATCGTGTATATTCAAAAATCAGGCTCAGATCTCGGTTCTGACCACACTTTTTATACCATCTATGGAATTCAACCTGCGGATCATCCTCTCCATGGCGGCCTTGTCGTGGACATAAAGATCTATGTAGCCGGAAAATATTCCTTCATCGGTACTCAGATAGACCTTGCGCATATTCACTCCCATGACCAGAGAGATGTAGCGGGAGATCTCGTTCAGCAGACCGACCCGGTCAACTCCCTTGATGGAGAGGCGCACCGGAAAAGATTGGCTGTCATCATCCTCCCACTGAGGCACGACAACCCAGTCTCCATGCTTGGAGGCGATGCTGTCAGCCACCGGGCACGATTTCTTGTGCACTGTCACCGTTCCGTCAGGAGACTTGATGCCGATGACCGGGTCTCCTGGGATAGGCCGGCAACAGGATGCGATGACATAATCACTCTTCTCCTTTCTCGTGGCCTCCTTCCTCTTCCCGAACCAAGGGAAAGACCAGGAATGGCTTTTGTCCGCCTTGCCTGAAGCCAAAACCTCCGAAAGGTCGCCTAACTTCAGAATGCCAACCCCTATCCTGAAGAACATCTCCTCGGAATTCCCTCCAGGTATCGCGAAATGCTCCAAAAGAATCTCTATGGAGTCATTGTTCATTCTATAGCCAAGTGACTCAAGCTGCTCCGAGAGCATTTTCCTGCCCAGTTCGGCAAGTTCTTTCTTATGTCCCTTGAAATAGTCTATGACAACGTTCCTCGCATGTCTGGTCTGAAGGAACTGAAGCCATTCGCGTTTTGGACGTTCAACCTCCGCGGTGATGATCTCCACCTGATCTCCGCTCCTGAGCACATGGGAAAGGGGCACAAGCTTCATGTTCACCTTCGCGGCTATAGCCTTGTTACCGATCTCAGTATGGATGCTATAGGCGAAGTCAAGCGCTGTGGCGCCTTTCAGGATGGATTTCTGGTCTCCCTTAGGGGTGAACACAGTGATTTCGCTGCTGGTCAGGTCATTATGTATTATGTCAAGCAGTTCCAGCGCGTTCACGTCCGGATTGACAAGGATCTCCTTCACCTTGGCCAGCCACTTGTCCATCTCGCTGTCGTTCTCGCTGATGTAGCCCTCCTGCTTGTAGGTCCAATGGGCGGCGATGCCCTTCTCGGCGATGTCATCCATCCGCTTCGAGCGGATCTGGACCTCAATCCATATTCCCCTGTCGCTCATCAGGGTGCAGTGAAGCGCCTCATAGCCATTGCTTTTCGGATGCTTCACCCAATCGCGTACACGATCCGGCTTGTAGCGGTATATTCCTGTTATTATAGAGAATATGTGGTAGCACTGGTCGCGCTCGCTTTCCTTGGTGTCTGCCGGCGGTGTGAAGACAATCCTCAGAGCATAAAGGTCATAGACTTGATCAAAGGTGATGTTCTTGGTCTGCATCTTGTGCCAGACCGAATATGGAGTCTTGACCCGCTTGCGGATCTCGAAATTGAATCCGGCTTTTTTCAAGGCCTCGTCTATAGGAGTTATGAAATCGTCTATCTGCTTGCCTCTGCCGCTAAGATTGCTGTTGATCAACCCGCTGATCTCCTTGTAAGCGTCAGGTTCCTTGTACTTCAGCCAGATGTTCTCCATCTCGGACTTTATCTCGTAAAGGCCGAGGCGATGGGCGAGGGGAATGAATATGAACATCGTCTCGCTGAGAATCTTATCCCGCTTGTATTCAGGCATATACTCAATCGTGCGGCAATTGTGGAGGCGGTCGGCGAGCTTTATCAGCACGACCCGCACGTCATCGTTCAACGTCAGCAGGATCCGCTTGAAGTTCTCCGCCTGAAGGCTCTTGGCGTTGGCATCATTGAGTTTCTTGCTGCGGTCCTCGTTGTCGAGCACGTTCTTGATCTTGGTCAGGCCGTCCACAAGACTTGCGATCTTGTCACCGAAGAGCTTGCGTATGTCATCCACCGTATAGTCAGTGTCTTCCACGACATCGTGGAGCAAGGCGGCCGCGATGGACTTGTACCCAAGCCCGATGTCGCTCACGACAATTTTTGCTACCTCGATAGGATGGATTATGTATGGCCCGCCAGAGCGACGGCGGACATTCTTATGGGCTTCATTCGCGAAATCGAACGCTTTCTGGACCACGTCCAGCTCCTGCTGGTTCGCGCAGCGTTTCTCCGCCGCGGCCTTAAGCTGTGCGTAACTCTGACGAATCAGTTCGTAGTCTTGTTCTGTGAATTGTGAGAAACTCATATTTCAACCAAATCTTTGTCACAATCAAAACCTGTGGAAGTGCCGTCGCATTCCTCCAAAGTCTGGAAAGTGTATGAAAACTGTGCTCCGTACATTATTATAAGCCATCCGAACCTCATCCAAACCATAAAGAGGGGAATGGCGGCGATTGTTCCGTAAACCGCGTTGAGGCGCATCACAAACACCTGTGTCTCAAGGTAAAGATATTGCAGCGCCGTGAACGCCACGCCAGCTATGACTGCGGCCTTGAAGGCATTGGAATATTTCACGTCCACGGCAGGAATATACTTGTACATAGCGGAGAATATCAATGTGGCCACGACACCCGTGATGGCCCAGCCAAGGAAAGACTTTATCGAAGCAGTGACCCCGATCCAGTTTGGAATCAGATCCAGAACGTGCGAGTACACGATCGTTCCTGAATATAGGATCAACACCACGAACGGGGTTAGGAACAGCAGGACGAGATCAAATCCGAAACTCTTTATGAACGGCCTTTTCCTGACTCTCCACACATTGTTGAAGACGGTCTCCACGCGCATCATCATCCAGATGACGAGCCAGACGAAAGTCAAGGCGCTGACAAGTCCGAAAATGTCGTTGGTGGCCGAAGAAAGGATTTTGTCGGCGGAATTGAGCACGGTGTCGATGATTCCTTGATTGGCATTGGCCGAATAGAGAACCTCCTTCAGTTTGTCCGCGAGACCGAAACCGTTGGTGACAGCGAACGCGACAGCGATGAAAGGCACGAAAGCCATAGTGCAGAAATAGCTCAGAGCCACGGTCTGGAATCCTATGGCGTGGTCCGCGAAATCCTTGAACGTCTTTGTGACGATCCTGCTCAGGTTGACAAACCGTGCCTTGGCCTTGGACAACTCCGTCACCTCGATGTCCCAGATGCCCTCACGGAAGAACTTCACCGTCCTCCGCGACCAACGCACAATGTTATTTATCAAAACCTTAAGCATTAATATTCAATTAAAACATTCCTGAGAACAGGTCCGGTTCAACATTCTGCTCCTTTGCGGCGGTGCCGCCGGCGGCCTGAGGGAGCATATTCCTGAACTCTTCCTCGCTGATGATTCTGACGCCAAGGTCTCCGGCCTTTTTCATCTTCTCCGGCCCCGGTTTGATTCCTGCTAAAAGGTATGAGGTCTTTCCGCTTACGGAAGAGCTGTTCTTGCCTCCGTTGGCCTCGATCAGCCGCTTCATCTCGTCCCTTGAGACGCTGAAGTTTCCTGAAATCACAATCGTCTTTCCGGCCAAGGCGTCTGACGCGGCGGTCTTCGCCTCCATTGAGAACCGGATTCCGGCCGCCTTTAGCCTTTCGATGTCAGCAAGATGCCTGGAATCTCGGAAATATTCGAAAACACTGTCAGCGATCACCTCGCCGACATCCTGGACCTCAAGCAACTGTTCCTTTGTGGCGGTTGCGATCGCGTCTATATTCCCGAAATGACGTGCGATCTCCTTTGCCGTGGTCTCTCCGACATAACGGATGCCAAGGGCGAACAACACGTGGTCAAACGTCACTTTCTTTGATGCCTCAAGACTGCTAAGAAAACGTGCGGCCGAGCGTTCCTTCCATCCGTCCAGCAAGAGCAACTGCCCTTTGGTCAATGAATAGAAGTCCGCAGGGGTCCTGACAAGCCCGAGGTTGTACATCTGCTCGATCGTCGCGTCTCCAGCAAGCACATTCATCGCCTTGCGGCTGAGGAAGTGAACCAGCTTGCCCTTTATCTGGGTAGGGCAGCCGTCAATGTTCGGACAGAACCACTTGGCCTCGTCATCTTCCTTGACCAACGCCGTCCCGCAGTCCGGACACACCTCCGGGAAAACCGGCCTGACAGCGTCCGACGGCCTGAGCGAGAGATCTACATCGATGATCTTAGGAATGATCTCACCGCCTTTGATGATCGTCACTGTGTCGCCGACTCTGATGTCCATCTGCGAGATAAAGTCCTGATTGTTAAGGGTTGCCCTCTTAACAACCGTACCGGCCAGCTGGACAGGAGCCAGATTGGCGACCGGAGTCACGGCTCCAGTACGACCGACCTGATAGGTGATTGAGAGCAGTTTCGTGTGCGCCTCCTCCGCCTGGAACTTGAAAGCGACCGCCCAGCGCGGCGACTTGGCGGTGTAGCCAAGCGCACTTTGGTAAGCCAACTCATTGATTTTAATCACGATTCCATCCGTGGCGTACGGCAGGAACTTCCTTTCGGTGTCCCAATAATGGATATATTCCTCAATCTCGTCTATTCCGTGGACGATCTTCCTCTTGTCGGAAACCGGCAGTCCCCACGATGCCGCCGCATTCAGCGCGTCATTATGCGTCGCGAACGAAACGCTCTGGCTTGGAATATGATAGAGCGTGCACATCAGCCCTCTCCTCGCGACCTCGGACGGGTCAAGCAGTTTCAACGAACCAGAGGCCGCGTTCCTCGGATTGGCGAAAGGCGGATCCTCATTGTCCTCGCGCTCCTTGTTCAGTCGGTCAAATGAATCGTACGGCATCAGCACCTCGCCCCTGATCTCAAACTCCTCCGGCCAGCCGGCACCTTTCAATTTTTCGGGAATATTACTGATTTTAAGAGCGTTGGCCGTCACGTCATCCCCGACCACACCGTCACCTCTGGTCAAAGCCCTGAACAGTTTCCCGTTCCGGTAGGTCAGGCAGATAGCCGTGCCATCGAACTTCAGCTCGCAGGAATATGTGAACTTCACCTCTCCGAGATCCTTTTCGGCCCGGCGCACGAAATCCTCTATCTCACCGATGTTGTACGTGTTGCCGAGGGAGAGCATCGGGTACTTGTGCGTGTACTGGGCGAATTCCTTGCGGACGGCAGGCTCGGCGTTCGTCCCCATACTTTGGTCAAGGTCGCTGCCGACCTTCTGGGTAGGGGAGTCAGGAGTGAGGAGGTCAGGATATTCCTTCTCCAGATCCTCCAGCTCGCGCATCAGGTGGTCATATTCAAAATCGCTCATCGTCGGAGCGTTGTCCACATAGTACCGCCTGCTGTTCTCCCTGAGGATGTTCCGGAGTTCCTCGACACGTATTTTGGCCTGCTCGTGATCCATATCAGCAAAGTTCTTTGTAAAGAATACAAATTTAACGAAAATTGTCGGCTTTCCGTTCAAAAGAATCAAGAAGTTGGCCGAAATTTCACCTTGAACTACTTTTTTGAAAAGTTAAAACTGTTTCTTAAATTTGTGCCCGGTTTTACGAACATACAAATTTCTAAATCATTCGTATATGAAAGATTCAATCATCATTCTGTGCGGCGGCGGCCCGGCACCGGGAATGAACACCGTCGTGTTCTCAGTCGCCAAGACTTTCCTTTCAAACGGTTACAGGGTCATCGGACTTCACGAAGGCTACACCGGACTCTTCCGTAAGGAGGCCCGCACCGAAGACATCGATTTCTTCAAGGCTGACGCTTACTTCAACAGAGGTGGTTCCTACCTCCAGATGAGCCGTTTCAAGCCGACCAACGAGGATTTCGAGCAGAATTTCAACCTTGCCCTCTTCCAGGACAACAACGTGAAGCTTCTCGTGACCGTGGGCGGTGACGACACAGCCTCCACAGCCAACAGGATCGCCAAGTTCCTTGAGGCCAAGAACTATCCGATCCACAACATCCACGTCCCTAAGACGATCGATGACGACCTTCCATTGCCTCACAACGCACCGACCTTCGGATTCAACTCCGCGAAGGACGAGGGTGCGCACATCGCCCGCACCGTTTACGAGGATGCCCGCACATCAGGCAACTGGCTTCTCATCTCAGCGATGGGACGCAGCGCAGGTCACCTTGCCCTCGGAATCGGCGAGGCCACACACTGCCCTATGACCATCATCCCAGAGATGTTCAACAACACCACGATCACCGTTGACAAGATCATCAAGCTCACCCTCTCAGCGATTATCAAGAGAAAGATTCTCGGCATCCCTTACGGAACTGTCGTTGTGGCTGAGGGTGTGTTCCACGATCTTGAGCCAGAGGACATCAAGGCCACCGGCGTTCATATGACCTATGACGAGCACGGCCACCCTGAGCTTGGCAAGATCTCCAAGGCTGTCCTCTTCAATGACATCCTTGAGAAGGAGTTCAAGAAGATCGGAATGAAGGTTAAGACCCGTCCTGTCGAGATCGGTTACGACGTTCGTTGCCAGGATCCTGTGGCCTACGACCTTTCATACTGCACCGAACTCGCTCTCGGAGTCTATGAGCTCTTCTCAAAGGGTGAGACCGGATGTATGGTCTATGTCGATGAGAACGGCAACGCACAGCCTCTTTACCTGAAGGATCTCCAGAACGAGGAAGGCAAGATTCCTCCTCGCCGCGTGGACATCGAAGGTGGAATCGCCCGCAACTACTACGGACACATCTGCCACTACATCACTCCGGCTGACTACGAGGCCGCCAAGGCTTACGTCGCAAACCCTGAGGAGTATGACTTCAAGAAGATCCTTAACTGGTAAGCGATGAATATGTGAGGTTCAGTTAGTTGATCCTCACCATCGCACAGTCGTCGGATGACACTTCGACCTCGATCCGGGTTTCCGGGTCGAGGTTTTTTATGTCAAGATAATCGATTGCTTCCTTTGGTATGCGGATGGATATAACTTCCGGTCGCTGAGCCTGTCGAAGCGACCCTCCATCCGCGAAAGAACAGACAAACAACCAAGTCTCGGAGACATCCCCACGAAGGAACGCGAAATGCCGATCCGGATCAAATCCCGGCGAGTCATAGTTGCAGTAGCAAAGGTCAAACGTCTTTCCGGATGCCACCGCCGGAACCGAAGCCGCCATATTCAAAAACCTCCTCCATTTCTCAAGCAGCTCAGCCTCTTCCGGCGCAAGTCCCTCATTTGTATGAATATATTCAATCAGCCTTCCGATTGACGAAATCCTCCACCAGTCGAATATGGTCGTCCTGCCATCCCGTCCGCTGAACCCTTCGGCATCCATTCCGCGCTCGCCGATCTCCTCCCCGAAATAAACCATATACGGAGCCGTGTTCAGGAATATTCCCGCCCCCAACGCCGCGAAAGTCCTTTGGGCGTCACGGCCGAAGAAATCCGAGGCGAAACGCTGCTCGTCGTGGTTTTCCAGAAAGTTCAGCATCCTCGGCTGCAAATCTCCTAAAAACTGCCAGTTCCAGGTCAGGCTTCTGGTCGTTCCGTGACCTTCCACTACCGCCCTTACGGAATCGTAAAGACAAGACTTGTCGTAGAGAAAATCGAATCCTACCTCATTTATGTATTTGGAATACAATCCCTTCTGATAAACCTCGGCAATGAATATCATATCCGGGAACTCGGTCTTTATCCTCCCGATCAGCCACTGGAAGAACTGCCACGGCACCATCTCAACCATATCGCAGCGGAAACCGTCCACTCCCTTGCCGCACCAATAGCGCACAATCTCGTACATCCTGTCCCAAGTCTCAGTGTGGAAATCACAGTAATTCAATCGGATGGTCTCATACCAATCATTCACGGAAGGGGAGGGCGAAAAACAGTTGCCTGAGGCCTTGGCCGGATTCTCGTAATATGTCTGCCTGTCAAAAGGCAGCCTTAACGGCTGGCCGGGATAGTAATAGAAATCGTTCTCCGGCCGCCAATGGACAGTCGGATCGTCATCGGAACCCAATGGCTTGATCTCAGGGTGAACCAGGCCGACCTTGCCGTAATCCCGCGACACGTGGTTAGGAACGAAATCAATGATGACCTTGAGTCCGGCATCGTGACTTCGCTTCAACAAATCCTCGAATTCAGTCATTCTTTCAGTCGGATTGTCAGCAAGATATGTGTTCACATCATAGTAGTCGGTAATCGCATAAGGCGAACCGGCCGCCCCTTTGACAATCTGGCTGTCGGATGCCGGGCACCCTTCTGCCGAGACCGTTGTGGCGTGCCGGATCACACCTGTGTACCAAACGTGGCTGACTCCCAGCGATTTGAAATACGACATCGTCTCGGAATCGAACTCCGAGAACTTTCCCTTTCCCCACAGCCTCGGGAGAACTTGATAGATGATCATTTTACCCATAACTAAAATCCGATCAAAGCCTTGCCTTTGTTTCTGTCAATGAATCCAGTGAGTCCGTCAACCTTCATTACCTTGGCGAACTTGCCGTTATATTCACAATCCAGTCTCGCAAGCGCGTCAAAATCAATCATTCCCGAGCCAGCATATTGATCGACCGAAAGGTAGCCTACTCCGAGAGAGGTGATGTTCTGGAAGAAATGCGTGCCTTGACTTGGGTCTATCCGGAATCCATCAATGCCATATTCAACAACCATCCTCGCGGCCGAGATATCTGTCCAGGCCACTGGCACTCCAAGGGTTGGAATCGACGATCCCCAACGTCCGGGACCTACCAGGAAATATGTCTCTCCCTTGGCGGCGAACCGGGCGTTGATCTCCGAAATCTCCTCCGCCATCAACGCGGTCTGCATCTTGTCGAACGATTCCGGACGGATTACCACAATGTGGGACGACTCCGTGAAATACCCGTTGCCCAAAGCGTTGTCACTGCGTATCAATTTATTGGACACAATCGTCTCGGCATCCTCTATCGTGGAAGTCTGCGAACCGATTCCGCTGGAGACTGGACGGACCTGAAGCAGCTTAAGGTCAGCTACTTTTCCCGCCGAAGACTTGACCGGATCCACAGCGAACTCGATCTCGACCTCGCTCATCAGCTCATCCCGGCATATTGACATAATCTCCGAGAGAGCCTTTGCCAGAGGAAAACGGTCGTATTGGAATATTCCATCGAAGGAAACCACCCTTGCTCCTCTGATTCCTATGCCAGGCACCATCCTGTCATCCAATGCGTTATAGGTGGACGCCACCAGTTCCGGACGGTCATATTCAGTAAGCGCGTCCGCCACCGGGATCCTCCTGAGATTAACTCCGTCGTTTTTTGAAATCTTAAAGGCCGAAGGTCGCAGATCGAGCACGAACATTTCGTTCTGCGTGTCCCGTTGCGCCAGTTTAGGATTGGACAACTGGAGAATCTTCTTGGGGTGCAGAGGGTCAACACGCAAGGTGCGGCCGCCGTCCACAACGGTCTTTCCCAGACCGAAAGCAACGTTCAGGACACCGTCGGTGGCTTTTTCGGATCCTATAGGGTAGGAGTTCAGCGAACGTCCCACACCGGACATCATCGGATAGAAATCGTGCCCGTGGACCGTTCCACAGATTGTCTGCACGATCACAGCCATCTTCTCCTCTCCTAGCAGGTTTCCGCTGGCCTGGATGTAGTTACGGCTGCCCTTGAAGAATGTCGAGGCATAGACGCTCTTGATTGCCTTGCCGAGTTCACGCAGCATCCTGTCCTTGTTTTCCACCGGAGGGCACATATAAGTTGCGTACACTCCTGCGAAAGGCTGATAGTTGCTGTCTTCCAGCTTGGAGCTTGAACGCACCGCCAGCGGCCCGTCCACCGTCGCCAGAAAGGCCTTGAGGTTCTGCGCCAGCTCCTCCGGAAGCGTCGATGCCACGAACTCGGAAAGAATCTCGTCGTCAGACAGTTCCGAGTCAATCACATATTGCAGGCCATTCTCAACGATGAATTTGTCGAACCAATCCGTCGTCAGCACGATGGTACGAGGGATTGACACTCGCAAGTCATCATATTTCTCTGACAATGAATATTTCTGGACAAGATGATTGAGAAAAGCCAAGCCTCTTGCCTTGCCTCCAAGTGAGCCTTCGCCGACGCGGGAGAACCAGTAATAATCCTGATAGGAATCCTTATGGAATTCCGAGATGATTCCCTGCCCGATGCTCCTGTGGTAACGTTGTATGTTGTCCAGAAGGAACTCTCTGAACTCTCCGGCATTTGTGTGATGCTCGGCCCTGAATGTCTCCGCAAGATTGAACAACCCTCTTGCATACAGCCACTTCGAGAACATATTCCTGGAAGTGTTGCTCATCAGCACGGCATCCGGAATATCGTAAATGATCTTCTCCAGCTGGGAAAGGCTGGCGGCCCTCCCGCATTCAACTCCGTTCGAATCCCTGAACACAAAGTCACCGAACCCGAACTCCTCCTTCATATAATCTCCTAGTTGCAGGAACAGTGTGCTGGAATATTTCTTCAGGAATCCCACCCCGAGCCCAGCTGCCGTTTTCGCAAGGCTTCCCTGTGAGGATTGCAGCAGGACCGGCATCAAAGGATCATATTCACGGATGATTCTCACAAGGTCGATTCCGGCGTCAAGTTTCTCAGTCTTAGGGTCATCCCCCTTATGGAAGACCATTCCGACATCAGAAATGACACCCAGAAGATTCCTCCTGTACTTCTCAAAATAAGCGATAGCCTCCTCAAGGCAAGTGGCCAGGAATATCTTCGGCCTGGATCTTTTTCGGTATTTCTTCTGGTCATCGTTCAAGGATTCAGTCAAAAACTCCCGACTTTGCGTGAGCACAATCTTGTATAGCTCAGGAAGATAGTTCGAATAGTAACGGATCGAGTCCTCGACCAGAAGGATGCCTTTGACACCGACCTCGAACACATCGTTCTCCGCGTTGGCCGCATCCTCCAGCAACTTGACAATGGCCAGAATCAGATCAGCGTTCCCGTGCCAGCTGAACACAAAGTCCACACCAGGATGCGGAGACTCCAACACCCTCTGTCTTACCGCCTTGGAGTAGTGGATCAAAAGAATGAACGGGATCCCTCGCCCCTCATCCTTCAACTGCGAAGCGAACGGGAATATCTCCTTGTCCTGCTCGTTGTACATACAGATGATCATATCGATATCCTCTTCGGAACCGATAATATCCCTGGCCTGTGCCGATGAGTTTGCCCAGATGAATTTAGGAGGATTGCTCAGGTTAAGCTCACGATACTCGTTCTTGACCTGATTCTCAATGCGTCCGTCCTCCTCAAGGGCGAAAGCGTCGTAGTTGCTGCAGATCATCAGAATCTTCCGGATTCTGGACCGCATCAAGGATTCTTCGTTCATTTGCTTCCGTTTTTGCTAACGAACCGCAAATTACGAAAAATCCGCTGAATATTCTTGGAATATATGGACAAGATTTGCCTCAGGAGCCACTTTTCACACCCTGCGGCGGAACTCAGCTATGGTGATTGCGGTGGCTACAGCGGCGTTGAGAGACTCCGATCCTCTCTCGTCACGAGGCCAGGATGGTATGAAAAGCCTGTCAGTCACAAATTTGCCGACCTCGGCGGAAATCCCTTTGGCCTCGTTGCCGATCACGATGACGGAAGGGGAGACCATTCCTGTAGCCAACTCTTTGGCGTACATATCCTCGCCATCCAGAAAAGTACCGTACACATTGCCACCGGCGGCAGCGACAGCACCGCAATAGCCGCAAATGTCGCAATAATGGAACTTGACCCTGAATATGGCTCCCATCGTTGACTGCACCACCTTTGGATTGAATATGTCAACAGTGTCCTTGGAGGCATAGACCGCATCTATCCCGAACCAGTCGGCCGTGCGGATGATCGTGCCCAGATTGCCGGGATCCCTGATTCCATCCAGAGCCAGAAACAAACCCTTGGACGGCACGCTATGAATATTCCCGATTTCAATGTCGGCCGGTTTTCGGACAATGGCCAAAGCCGGAGAAGGGGAGGACAGGAGACTAAGCCGTGCCATGGCCGCATTGCCGGTTTCGTCAGCCCGATAGACCTTCTCGACCTCGAAAGAAGACGCCAAAGCCTCGGCCACCATCTTCTCCCCTTCAACGATAAAAAGTCCGTTCTCGTCCCTGAACTTTTTCTGTTCAAGAGACTTGACGAACTTTATCTCATTGTGGGATACAGGTGATGGCATAGCCTAGAATCCGAGTATCTTAAGCATCGAGTCAGAGCTCTGCTCAGGAGCGAAGACCCTTGTCGTGATCTTGCCATCCTTGTCCTTGTCGATCAGGATGTGCTTAGGTGAAGGCTGGAGACAATGCTTGACTCCACCGTAACCGGAAATCGCCTCCTGATAGGCTCCCGTGTGGAAAAAGCCGATGTAGAGCGGATCCCTTCTGTTCTTCATCACCGGAAGGAAGATCGCGTTGGAGTGCGCCTCGGAGTTGTAGAAGTCCTTGCTGTCACAGGTAAGCCCGCCGATGAACACCCTATGATATTCCTCATTCCATTTGTTGATAGGGAAGAGGATGAACCTCTGGTGCAGTCCCCAGGTGTCAGGGAGACTCGTCATAAACGAGTTGTCGATCATATACCAGCACTCTCGGTCATTCTGCTGCTTGACATCCAGCACCTTGAATATTGTCGCGCCGCTCTCGCCGACGGTGAAGTTGCCGAACTCCGTGTAGATGTCCGGAACCTGCACACCGTGGGAGTCGCACACGGACTTGATCTGGTACACGATCTCCTCGATCATATATTTGTAGTCATAATCGACTGCCAATGAAGTCTTTATAGGAAGACCTCCTCCGATATTCAAAGAATCAAGGTCCGGACATATCTGCTTGAGGTCGCAGTAGAGGTTCAGGCAGCGCGCCAGTTCGTTCCAGTAGTAGGAGGTGTCCCTGATGCCGGTGTTGATGAAGAAGTGGAGCATCTTCAGCTTGAACTTAGGGTTCTTGCTGATGCCGTTGCGGTAGAACGGAATGATGTCCGAGTATCTGATTCCCAGACGGGAAGTGTAGAAATCGAATGAAGGCTCCTCCTCGGATGCGATGCGGATTCCGAGCTGCGTAGGGACCTCGATCAGGTCGTCAAGATCCTCAAGCTCGTTCTTGTTGTCCAGCACTGGGATGATGTTGTGCCACCCCTCGTTGAGCATCGTGGCGATGTTCTGGATGTACTGCGGCCTCTTGAAGCCGTTGCAGATGATTATCAGGTTCTTGTCCACGAGCTTGTCTGCCTCCAGTTTGCGGATAAGATCCAGATCGTAGGCGGAGGATGTCTCCAGATGGACATCGCTCTTGAGAGCCTGCTCTATGACAAACTTGAACTGGGAACTCTTTGTGCAGTAGCAATAGTGATGGTCGCCCTCGTAGCTGACCTTTGACATTGCGTTGCGGAACATTCTCTTGGCCCTCTGGATCTGAGATGTGATCTTCGGGAGATAGGTGAGTTTCAACGGCGTGCCATATTCCTTGATGATTCCCATCATATCGATGTCATTGACGAAAAGATTGCCGTCCTCCACTCTGAATTCGTCCTGCGGAAAATCGAAAGTCTGATCCACAAGATCGATGTACTTGTTCTTCATCCTAAAAAAACTGTAAACCTATAATGTTCGACATAAGTAATGATCCGCCGATGATGCCTCATCCGGCTTCGGCGTGCAAATATAGGTACGAAAATTAATATTTTGACCCAAATTTGAAGAAAAATCAGAAAGGGTTGCTATTTTTGTAGAATATGATGGCAAAATCCTCGTTTTTTTCTTTGATGGCCACCCTGGCCACCGCCGCCGCGCTGAGTTTCTCGTGCAGCACTACCCGTGTTCTTGAAGAGGGACAGTACCGCCTGGCATCCAACAAGGTGGAAGTCATAGGCGACAGCAAGTTCAACACAAAGAAAGTCGAGTCCTACATCAAACAGAAGCCGAACTCGTACATAATCTTCGGCTGGAATCCGTTCCTGAACCTCTACAACTGGTCCGGCAGGAATCCCGACAAGGCCATCAACCGCCTCATCCGAAGTATCGGGACCGCGCCTGTGGTCTATCAGCCGTCTCAGGTCGAAGCCTCGATCGAGAACATCAACAGGCATCTTGAATATCTTGGCTACTACGGTTCGGACGTGCGGAGCGACATCGAGGTAAAAGGCCGGAAAGTTAATGTGACATATTCAATCACTCTTGGCAAACGGTTCAGGATAGGGGAGATAACCTATTCGGTGCCGGACGGAGAGTTCAAGGAGGATTTCCTTGCCGACACTTCCGCGACCACTGTGCGGTCTGGCGACTACCTCTCCGAGGACGCTTTGGAAAAGGAGACGGAGCGCTGCGCCTCCGCTATGAGACGCAAAGGCTACTTCGGCTTCACTAAGAACTACTTCTCGTTCGAGGCGGATACTCTCAACTCCCCGGACACGGCCGGCCTTCTGATGATGGTCAAGGAATATACCAGAAACCAGACTCCTGAATATGCCCGTCCGCACCGTAAGTATACCTTGGGCGAAGTCTCCATCTCCTACGACAAAGACCTGAGATTCAATGACAAGGTGCTTAGGAATATGTGCACTCTCCATCCCGGAGACCAGTACGATGAGAATGAGGTGAACACGACATATTCCAGGCTTTCCGCATTGAGGATGTTCAGCGGGGTCAATGTCTCACTTAATCCCCGTGACTCTGGAATAGTGGACTGCGACATCAACCTCACCAGATCAAGGATGCAGGGCTTCAAGGTCAATATGGAAGGCTCCACAAACTCGACCGGTCTGATCGGCATATCGCCGCAGCTGAATTATTACCATAAGAACATATTCCACGGTGCCCAGTGGCTGAATCTTGGATTCCTCGGCAATTTCCAGTTCAAGTACGATGACAGGAGCGTCAAGTCCAACGAGTTCGGTGTCTCCGCCGGTCTGAGCTTCCCGGAGTTCCTCGGTCTGCCGAATTCCATATTCAAGGGACCGTCCGTGCCACGCACCGAAATCAACGCTTCATATAACTACCAGAACCGTCCTGAATATACGAGGAATATGATCTCGACATCTTACGGTTATTCTGGATCTCTGCGTAACGGAAGGTTCTTCTATCAGTTCTACCCGATACAGGCCAAGATCGTCAGGCTGACGAATCTCGACCCGAACTTCTACACGACTCTTTCCGGCAACCCGTTTATGAGGGACGCCTACCAGAACCACTTCGATGTCGGCTCCGGTCTCGTGGCCTACTACACGACCAGCACAGCCTTGGTTCCGAAGGAGACCTATGAATATGCCCGTCTGCAACTCGATGCATCCGGCAATGTCCTGAGCCTGTTCAACAAAGCGATGAAAAGTGATGAATATGGCTCCAGGCTTATCTGGAACACTCCATATTCCCAGTACATCCGCACGGAACTGACGTTGGGCAAGACGTTTGTGTTCGGCAAGAATGGAGGGCAAGCCTTGGCGATACGCCTTCTCGGAGGTGTCGGCTACGCCTACGGCAACTCATCCACAATTCCGTTCGAGAAACAGTTCTACAGCGGCGGCGCGAACAGTATGCGTGGCTGGCAGGCCCGTTCCCTTGGCCCGGGCAACTCAAAGGCTGACACGACGTTCGTGATCCCAAGCCAGACCGGTGACGTGAAGTTGGAAGCCAATCTGGAGTACCGTTTCCCGATGTTCTGGAAGTTGTGCGGTGCCGTCTTCACGGATGTCGGCAACATCTGGACCCTGAAAGAGACCGACGGAGACGATGGCTCCCACACCCATTTCGACCTCAAGAACCTCGCCGCCAGCCTTGCCGCCGACTGGGGCATAGGCCTCCGTGTGGACCTTAACTTCCTGATTCTCCGTCTCGATATGGGTATGAAAGTCTATGACCCGTCCCTCGACACCGCCCGCTGGCGCTCCCCGTCCCAATGGCTAAAGAAAGACGGCTACACCCTCCACTTCGGTGTCGGGTATCCGTTCTAGAACATAAACATCTCTGTTTTGATGAGCAAGACACTCGCAATTCCCGAATTTTGCACGTTACCAAAATTCGGGAATTGAAGCTCTCAGCTCATTATGAAGGATCTATGTGTTTATAGTCTTCAAATGACAACACCTATCGTAACCTCAGTGCGCAGACGTTCTCGACGTGCTGGGTGTGGGGGAACATATCGACCGGCTGGACGGCGGTGATCTCGTACTTATCGGCGAAAAGGGCCAAGTCACGGGCCTGGGAGGCCGGGTTGCAGCTTACATAGACCATACGGGCAGGGGAGGCCTCAAGGATGACCTTGGCGACATCCGGATGGATGCCGGCACGAGGAGGATCGAGAATTATCACATCAGGCTGACCGTGCTCATTGATGAAATCACGTCTCAGGACATCCTTCATATCACCTGCGAAGAACTCACAATTCGTGATGCCGTTACCGGCCGCGTTCACCTTCGCATCCTCAATCGCCTCAGGAACATATTCAATTCCAATCACTTTTGCGGCCTTTCCGGAGACGAACTGCGCGATCGTGCCGGTCCCTGTGTAGAGGTCATAGACGATCTCGTTGCCGGTCAACTCAGCGAAATCCCTCGCGACCGAGTAAAGCTTGTAGGCCTGCTCGGAGTTGGTCTGGTAGAACGACTTAGGACCTATGCGGAAAGTCAAGCTTTCCATTGTCTCACGGATTGTCGGCTCACCCTTGTAGAGAATGCACTCCTGATCACCGATCGAGTCATTCAACTTATTGTTGATGATATAGTAAAGCGATGTGATCTGAGGAAACGCTTCAGCAATGGCATCCAGCATTTTCTCCCTGTCCTCACGGTTCTCGTAGAAGAAGCACATTATCACCATCAGGTCGCCCGTGTCGGTCGTGCGGATGAACATATTCCTGACATAGCCCACGTTCTGACGGATGTCAAAGAAATCCAGACCGTTTTCGACAGCATACTTCTTGATGAAAAGCCTGATGTCATTGGACGGATCCTTCTGAAGGTAGCAGTGCTTGATGTCCAGCACCTTGTCGAAGAACTTACCTACGTGGAATCCAAGTCCCATACGGTCGTTCTCCGGAACGCTCTCAATGTCCTCGTCCTTCAGCAGCCATCTTTTCGATGAGAAAGTGAATTCCAGCTTGTTACGATAGTACTGGATCTTGTCTGACGGGATTGTCGGGCGGATCTCCGGCACATTAAGATGACCGATACGTACCAACTGGTCATAAACCTGCTGCCGCTTGGCCTCAAGCTGCATCGGATAGGGGAGAGGCTGCCATTTACAGCCACCGCAAACCCCGAAATGCTGACAGAACGGCTCCAGACGATCCTTTGACGGAGTCACGATCCTCTCGACAAAACCTTCGTAATAATTCTTGCTCTTTTTGGTGACACGGATGTCAACCACATCACCCGGAACAGCGAACGGCACAAACACAACGACACCGTTCCAATGCGTAAGTGCCTTGCCTTCAGCTGCACAGGCCTCGATCGTAATGTTCTCCAACAGGAGATCCACTCTTTTTCTTCCCATAAATATTCCCACTCAGCCGCAACCGGCGTTATATTAATTGTCAAACTCGTGGAACAAGGACTGGGAGATGTTGATCATAAAGTCTCCCATCGCCTCAAGCTCCGCCAACATATCAAGGTAATAGTTGATGGAGAGGAACTTGTCCGCTCCTTTCTCAATCTGGAGAATGCCTTCGTCACGAAGAGTGTCCCTCGTCTCGTTGATCTTGTCCTCGGCATTGTAGGCATTGCTGATGTCCTTAAGCTCACCATCCACAGCAAGTTTCATATTCGAGACCATCACAGCGAAAGCCTGATTGACCTTGCCGATCAGCAGGTTGACCTTACTGATAGTCTCCCCATCAAAATCAAGTTTGTGTACTCGTAAACGGGTAAGCAGACGGCTGATGTTCTCACAACTGTCGCCAAGACTCTCCAACTCGCTGATCACACGGTAGATGACCTTGACCTCTCGTGCCTCGTGATCATTCATAGACTCTGTCGTGAGGCTGTTCAGGAACGCTGCGATCTCATATTCAAACCTGTCCGTCACCTCCTCGCACTTGACCAGTTTCTGCCGATATTCCTCAAACTTGTCCGGATCCTTTTCATTCACAGCCAGTTTTACATACTGGAAGCCATCCTGGGCAGTCACTGCGAAGTTCACAGCCTCCTTGTACGCCTGTTCGATTGAGATTGAAGGAGTTCCGAAAAGCCTGCCGCTGCCGATGAACTTCAGATGGAAGTCACCTTTCTCCGGCGCCGGCTCCTTGATCCACTTCGTCAGCAAATCAGCGAACGGCTTGCGGAACCAGACCAGAACCAATGTCGAAATGGTGTTGAACAGGGTGTGGACACAAGCGATGCCGAATACCGCGGTCATCTGAGAATCAAGACCAAACAAAGAAACCAGTCCAAGATTGATCTTTATGAATATATTAAAGAATATCAGCACAAAGACAGCGCCGGCCACATTGAACACGGTGTGGGCGAGCGCGGCCCTTCGCGCCTGGACACCAGCTCCGCTGGCGGCGATATTGGCTCCGATAGTGGTTCCGATGTTCTCTCCGAGAACCATAGCGGCGGCCATCGGGAACGGCAGCCAACCAAGGTAGGCAAGCACCATCGTAAGGACAACCGTGACGCTGGATGACTGGAGGATGAATGTGACGACAACGCCGATAAGCATAAATATCAACACGGAACCGATTCCGTGCGAAGCCAGTCCGGCGATTGACCCGGCGATCTGAGGAACAGTGTCAATAGCTGGTATTGAGGACTTTATGTAAATCAGTCCAACGAAAACCAGTGACAGTCCCAGAACGGCCTGACCGATGTTCTTGACCAGTGATTTCTTCATAAGTGTCATCACGAAACCGGCTCCAAGCAGCACAAACGCCAGAACCGTCACATCAAGCCAGAACCCGGTAGCCGCTATGATCCAAGCGGTTATGGTCGTACCGATGTTGGCGCCCATTATAACGCAGATGCCTTGTTTAAGCGATAGGGTAGCGACGCTCACAAGGCTGGCCACCAATATTGTCGTGGCGCTTGACGACTGGACGACAGCGGTGATTCCGGCGCCGGAAAGGATCTGCTTGAACGGTGTGCCTGAGGTCATCCATTTCTCGAAACGCCTGAGCCTATCGCCGCAGGATTTCTGAATTCCTGTGCTGAGCATCTCTAGTCCGAAGACGAAGAGCGCCAAAGCACCAAGAAGCGTCAGTAGTTGCAAAATCATATAGGGTAGTGTTTACAATACGTTCAACTTAACATAATCCGAATTGTATAACAGAATAGGCAAGTACCGTTACACAAGGGAAACTATTGATTCAGAATCGAATTTAGCTGGTGAGAATCCTTGTCTGAATGTAATTCCGTCACCGAGAATCTCAAATCCGGCCGTGGTTGCCATCTCGTTCAGCAATCGAACACTGGCGGCTGCCCAAGTGAACGATCCGAAGGCAAAGAATCGTCTGTTCTTGACCAATCTGTCACAGATTGCCTCCATCAACTGACGGACCGGCGGCAATATTCCGTTGTTATAGGTCGGTGAGCCAAGAATCACAGTGTCATACTTGAACACGTCACGCAAAGCGAACGAATAACTTTCCTCATTCAGATTGTGGAGCGTGAACGGAATGTTATGGTTCTTCAAGGATTCAGCCAACGCCAGAGCAGCCTTCTCGGTGTTGCCGTACATCGAGCCGTAAGCCAGGCAGACACCGTGCTCCAAAGGTTCATAACGGCTGAACTTGTCGTACAGTGAGACGATTTCAGGAATATGATTCTCCCAAACCGGGCCGTGAGTGCTGCAAATCCGGCATATCTCCAAACCGGAAAGCTTTTTGAGAGCGGCCTGAACCGGGGCGGCATATTTCCCGACGATGTTCGAGTAATACCTTGCCATCTCGTCTTTATATTCATTGAATATGTTTGACTGCGAGTCTATTACGCCTTCCGGGAAGGTTCTGAACGTGCCGAAGGCGTCACCGGAGAACAGGGTTTTCTCCTCAGGGCACCACGTCACCATCGTCTCCGGCCAGTGAACCATCGGAACCATAAAGAACTGAAGGCTTACGCTCCCGAGCGGAAGGGTCTCCCCTTCCTTTATCACCTTGATATTGTCGGTCAGACCTTGGTAACCTTCGATCATCGGCACAGCTTTGGCGTTTGTAACTATCGTACAATCAGGATATTCATCCCTAATCACGCTTTGGAGTGCGCTGTGGTCCGGCTCCATATGATTTACTACAAGATAGTCAATCTTCCTGTCCCCTATCTCGGCCTTGATGTTGGCAAGAAACTCGTCCCTAAACGCCACAGCAGCTGTGTCGATCAAGGCAATTTTCTCATCCTCAACCAGATAGGAATTATAGCTGACGCCAAAAGGAAGCGGCCACTGCCGCTCGAAGAGTTTGGTCTGGCGGTCGTTCACGCCAACAAAACGGATTCTTTCAGATAGTCTCATCTTATCAAAAATATGTTCTGCCATTGCGCCTATATGTGGCATTTGGCAAGTAATAGACAAATTTACGAAACTTATTCCGCTTTTTCTTAAATTTGCGTTCGGTTAGGCTGAAAAATAGCGGCCAATCCGCATTAACACAAATGTTACCCAATTAAACATTATTGTTTTTCATATTAATTGAACGATATTTAACTAATTATGTCGAATATTTATCAAAGAACGGGACAAAGCGCTATGCTTCCCCCTCTTCCAGAGCGGATGAGACCAAAAAATCTGTCTGAATATGTCGGACAGAGGCATCTTGTGGGTGAAGGATGCATCCTTAGAAAGATGATCGAGAACGGGAATCTGTCCTCTTTCATCCTATGGGGGCCTCCGGGTGTCGGGAAAACCACTTTGGCCGGGATAATCGCCCAGACTTTGTCAAGGGACTTCTACACCCTCTCGGCGGTCAGCGCAGGAGTGAAGGATGTACGTGATGTCATCGACAAGGCAAGAGGAGCATCCGTGTTTTCCAACGGAGCGGCGCCTATCCTGTTCATAGACGAGATACATCGCTTCAACAAGGCCCAGCAGGATGCCTTGCTTGGCGCGGTCGAGAACGGCACGATTGTCCTGATAGGAGCCACGACCGAGAACCCGTCATTCGAAGTGATCACCCCGCTTCTGTCCAGATGTCAGGTTTTTGTCCTGAAATCATTGGAAGTCAACGACCTTCAGATGCTTTTGGACAGAGCCTTGAAAAATGACGTGCTGCTGAAGGAAAAGAATATTGAAGTCAAGGAAACCGAGGCTCTGTTCCGTTACAGTGGAGGCGACGGCAGGAAACTTCTTAACGTCCTTGAGATCGTCATAGACTCCTTCGCCGGCAAGGAATCACACATAGTCATTGACAACGAGACTGTTACCGGTTGCATTCAGGAGAATCTGGCGATTTACGACAAGGATGGCGAGATGCACTACGACATCATCTCGGCGTTCATCAAATCAATCAGAGGCTCTGACCCGAACGCCGCTGTCTATTATCTGGCAAGGATGCTGAACGGCGGAGAGGATCCGTTGTTTATCGCAAGAAGACTCTGCATCTCGGCCGCCGAGGATGTCGGACTTGCCAACCCGAACGCGATGCTGCTTGCGAACTCGTGCTTCCAGATTGTCCATCAGATCGGTATGCCGGAAGCCAGAATCCCGCTTTCCGAAACCACAATCTACCTTGCAAGTTCTCCTAAAAGTAACGCTGCGTATCTTGCGATAAACAAAGCTATTGAAACCGCAAACAAAGACAAGGCGGCACCCGTGCCGCTATACCTGCGAAACGCACCGACCAAACTTATGGAGGAACTTGGATATGCGGACGGTTATAAATATGCCCATGACTATCCCGGTCATTTCGCGGATCTGGAATTTATGCCGACAGGCCTTGAAGGCACAGTATTCTACGAGCCGGCGCCTAACCCTCAGGAAGACAGGCTGAAAGCCTATCTTGAAGCCTGCTGGCCAAAGTACTACACAAAAAAGTAATACAGTTTACTATTTTTTCACTAAATTTGTGTCACGTTAATATAAAAAATAATGGTAACTGAGATCCTTATTCTGCTCGCCGGGCTTGCACTGGTCGTGCTTGGCGCTGACTGGCTTGTGGACGGCTCATCAACTATCGCAAGGAAAGCCGGGTTGAGTGAATTCGTGATAGGTTTGACTATAGTCGGCATCGGGACATCGACACCGGAACTTGTAGTCAGCCTGACAGGAGCCTTGAAAGGCAACGCCGACATTGCGGTAGGTAACATAGTAGGCTCTAACATATTCAACACACTTTTCATACTCGGCTTCACCGCGCTTATAAGGCCGATCTCAATGACACGTGACAATGTCAAGACCGATATCCCGCTCAACATCATCACCACAGTTCTCCTGATCATATTCGGAATGCACTTCACGCTGTTTGGGATAGGCAACGACAACACATTGTCAAGATTGGACGGCGTTATTTTCCTTATACTTTTCGCCGCTTATATGTACTGGTCCTTCAAGTCCGGGAAGGCTGAAGAGACCAAGGATTCAGCGGAGCCTGAAAGCGGAAAATTATGGGTGGCTATCCTGATGGTCCTGGGAGGATTGGCGGCTTTGATTTTCGGAGGCGACAAGTTCGTGGACAGCGCTACAAATATAGCCAGGATGCTGAACATCAGCGACAAGTTCATCGCGGTAACCATCCTCGCGGGCGGTACTTCGATGCCGGAACTCGTCACCTGTGTGGTGGCGGCGGCAAAGAAGAAAGGGCAGCTGGCTCTCGGGAATATCCTTGGCTCGAACATCGGCAATATCCTCATGATTCTGGGCGTTTCCGCTGCCGCCTACAAGCCGCAGCCCGGCTCCCCGTCAGGTCTGTCATTCTCAGGAATGACATTCGTCGATCTCGGAATATTGCTGCTCGGGGCCTTGCTGATCTGGGTAAGCGCGTTCACACGCAAAGGCCGGAAGCTGGACAGAGTCGAAGGGGGCATACTGCTCGCTTGCTTCGCCGGGTATATGACATGGCTGCTGATAAATCTGTAATGAATATATTAACACACAATAACGATGAAATTCAAACCAACAAATTACCAGCTTGTGAACGTCGGTTCCGGGAGAATATTCCAGGATGCCGGTTGGACATTGGCTGATCCGGAGGCTTCCGCGCCATCACTGGTAAGGGCCGTGTATGAGAATGAGAAGTTTACTCCACGTGACGACCTCAAAGGGCTTTACAGATACGCCGAATGGCTTCCGATCAACAGAACGCTGAAAAATTCACACGCTCCTGTTACCTACAGGAGCAAGGGACTCGCCGAGCTTCTCGGGATGGAGAACCTGTACATTACCCTGTCCGGCTACGTTCCAAAGCGTGGTGCCAAGATGGAGACCTGCTCTTTCAAGGAGACCGAGGCGTTCTCTGTCTGCGCAAGGCTGCCGAAAAACGACAAGCACATCCTTGTGGTGCAGTCCGCCGGCAACACGGCCAGGGCTTTCGCTCGTGTCTGCTCCGACAACGACATTCCGATCGTGATCTGCATTCCTAACGACAACATCAGCGACCTGTGGTTCCTGAAAAGGCTCAAACCTTGCGTGAAGGTCATCGCAACCCCAAACGGCACAGACTATTACGATGCCATCGCCCTTGGAGAGAAGCTTTGCAAGGATTCCCGTTATCTGGCCGAAGGCGGTGCGAAGAACATTGCCAGAAGGGACGGAATGGGAACTACCCTGCTAAGTGCCGTAGAGACCATCGGACGTATTCCTGACGCATATTTTCAGGCAGTCGGCAGCGGAACCGGCGCGATCGCCGCTTGGGAAAACGCATGCAGGCTTGCCAAGGACGGTCGTTTCGGCGAGAACAAGATGAGGGTTTACTGCGCTCAGAACGCTCCTTTCACCCTTATGTACGATTCCTGGAAAGCCGGATCAAGAGACCTTGTGCCGATCACTCCGGAAGAGTCCAGAAAGAGCGCCGAGGTGATCCTCGCGAAGGTTCTTTCCAACAGAAAGCCGCCGTACAGCCTTGCCGGAGGCCTGTTTGACACACTCAAGGAGTCCAACGGCGACTTCTTCAAGGTCACCAACGATGACATTGTCTATTGGATGCTCCAGTTCTTCAACAAAGAGGGCTACGACATATTCCCGGCCGCCGCTTCCGCTGTGGCAGCTTTGAGGAAAGCTCTTGACGAGGGTACAGTCAAAAAAGACGAGACCGTTATGCTGAATATCACAGGTGCCGGAATGCTTAACGCCACAAGCAAAGGCTTTGAGCTGAAGAAGCCGGATCTGATCCTCAGCACAGAGCTTTCCGCAGAGGAGGTCATCGCCAGTGTGGATCGGCTGTTTTAATTCGTGAGATATTTCGCCTCGATGGAGGCAGTTACATTTCTTTCAGCACGTTGAGCGTCCCGGTTTTAATTCGTGAGATATTTCGCCTCGATGGAGGCAGCAAAAAACTGAATTTCAAATTTTGCACGTTACCAAAATTTGAAATTCAGTTTTTCTGCTGCTTTAAAGGCTTTATCAAAACAGGAATGAGACACATAACAAAAATGTTTACATAAATAACTATTTTGTTTTTAGTGCTATAAAACAATAAAATATCAAACAAATCACATAATGAACACCAAACGCACCGCGTTCAGAAAATAAAAATTCCCAAATTTTGGTAACGTGCAAAATTTGGGAATTTTCTATTTTTGAACGCCCTCTCCTGGCGTGATATTGCGTTGATTTCTACAACAGAGTCGCTTCTAAAGTTATTCCTGGCGAAGCGGCTCACCAGAAACAAGACGCTCCTTAGACTCAACCGGATTGGAATAGATGCGAAGGAAGATGTCACGAAGTTCGGCACGGTTGAGACGACGCTCGACCTTATCCAACCGATGCTCAGTATATTCCGTAAACTTCTCAACATCCTCCGGAGTATAAAGCTCCGCATACTTATAACTATGATTTACAAGGTCATAAGCGATGTAGTTAGTCTTCCAAAGCTGATAGCCGGCGATGATCCTCTTGTCAACAGCGTGTCTGATGGCCTGATAACGGTCATTCTTGTCGCAATGCGAAGCCAACTCGATCTCGTCAGGAGTTATCGGCAGACCGAAGTTGAGATGCACGTCACCCTTCTGCTGGCGGATACCCATAACAATACTGTGCATATCCTCGGTGCGCGTCTTGACATATTTCTGAGTCCTGGAAATCAAGATCTCACGAGCCTTGCGGACATCGCATGGCTCATATTCATAAGAGATGCTGAGAGGAACGATGTTCAGCTCGGAAAAATTCTCTTTGAACGATTTCGTGCCGCTCATATCCAACATCTTCAGCAGGCCCTGCTCCGTAGTGTCGATTCCGTCTTTTGTGCGGCCCTGCCTCTGTGCCAACCAGATAGAAGACTTACCGGAAGTGATGGTTTGACGGATGTATTTAGACAGTATCTGCGAGGACAGATAGAGTTCCCTTGCCGAAATCCCGCGGATCACCCGGATCATCCTGTTGGAACGGAGCAGATATTCAACGGTCTTGCTCTGCTTGATGAGGTTGTCACCGACACAGATCTCCGTCATCGGGATGCCGTTCCTGAAAAGCACCTGTTGGGTGATGGCCGGATCAAGGATGATGTCCCTGTGATTGGACATCGCAAGGAATTTTCCTTTGATTTCCTTGATATAACTGATGCCGTCATAGGAGAAGTTGTGGATTGTGTTATCCATAACCCAGGACACAGCCTTGTTCATCACAATTTCCTGGAACTCATCGATATTATGCACACTCTTCAATGCGTTCCGAAGGAAAAAGATCGGCTCGTCAGGGAAAAGATATTCGGAAATAGCCAGCACAGCGGGATGATTCGCGACCTTGTTCAAGGCCTCGACCGCCTCAGCATCGTTGTAAGGACAGATGCTTTCGAATTCAGATGAATCAGCCATAATAAATCATCGTTAGTAATATTTGCAAATGTAAGCAATTTACTTAACATTCGCAAAGGCTTGTAACCATCAATCCACAAAGGACTTAAGAAGTACGGCGGAAAAGAAGCGAGCTGTCGCCGTAGCTGAGGAACCTGAAGCCGTGCCCGAGAGCATAGTCATAGATGGTCTTCCAGTCACCGCCTACAAACGCTGAAATCAGCAGAATCAGAGTGCTTTCCGGTTGGTGGAAATTTGTTATCAAAAGATCGACAAGCCTGAAACGGAAGCCCGGCACAATGATGATTCTTGTGCCAACCTTAAGCTCATTCAGCCCGTTGTTCTCCAAATAAGAGATTATGGCGTCCAACGACTCTTCCAATGAATATGAATATTCACGCTCATAAGGAGCCCACTGGCCCACATCCTCCGGCTTGCCTTTCTCGATGCAGCTTACACCGACATAGTACAATGATTCCAGAGTACGTACGGAAGTCGTACCGACCGCAATCAGCTTGCCTTTATTGGCCTTTATGCGCTTGAGAAGGTCAAGAGTGACCACAAACGGCTCCCTGTGCATCGGATGATCAGCCACATCCGAACTCTTGACCGGAAGGAAAGTGCCGGCTCCGACGTGAAGGCAGACATTCTCACAGTCAATGCCCTTGGCGGCGATATTGTCCAATACAGACTGCGTGAAATGCAGTCCGGCCGTAGGAGCTGCCACGGAGCCGCGGATATGAGCATACAAGGTCTGATAGCGCTCTGTGTCAATCGATTCTGTCTCACGATTGAGATACGGAGGTATCGGGACTGTGCCGCACAGTTCCAGCACTCTGGAGAAAGGGATCCCGCCATCCCAGAAAAACTCCACAATACCGGTCTCACCGTTACGCTCGACAAGGCTGGCCTTCAATCCCATCGCGGAAATAGCCTCATCACTATCCGGATTATACAAGGAAAGAACGTCATTCTTCCAGCGCTTAGCATTCCCGATCACACATTTCCAACGACAACGCTCCGTCGCGGCGAAAGCGGTGTTATATTCAGGAGGATTGACAGGCTCAAGGCAGAAGATCTCGATGTGCGCACCAGTCTCACGCTGAAAATGAAGCCTGGCTGGCACAACCTTGGTGTCATTGAATATCATAAGAGAGCCGGAAGGCAAGAGAGAGGGAATATCCTTGAATATGTACTCGCAGACATCGCCGTTCTCATAGCGCAGAAGCTTTGAGGCATCCCGCTCCGCAAGCGGATATTTCGCAATCCGCTCGTCAGGAAGTGGGTAGTTGTAATCCTCAATTTTTATAGAAGGTATCATCTCGTTGAGATTTTAAAATTCCATACAAAGTTAACCTAAGTATAAGAAATATCAAATTCTCGGAGAAGTCACATTTCTAAACATTTTAACAGTCAAAACGGGTTTACAAAACTCAAAGTGTTATTTACTTTTGTAAATATAGCCAGCAAGGGTGAAACAAATTACTTTTGTGCAATAAGGAATAGTAATCAACATGGGTTATTGTCTGCAATATATTGATTATCAGATTATTTATTGAATTTTAATAAAATTCACATATAGGTATTGAGTGTAAATTCGGGATTTAATCGTTAGTTTACAGTAATTCTCCATATAAATACAAGAGTATTTATATTCTTTATCAATTAATTATATTCACTCATTGAAATTTATTTCTAATTAAGTTACGTATTATATGTATTCCATTTCACTTTTGTAACAATCATCTTTTAGTTGATTTTTACAACTTATTATGTTATTTTTGTAAACAAATCACTTTTGTAATGAACAATAGATTGCAGCGGTTTTTGGATGCCGAGAATATCACACAGTCGCAGCTTGCGGAAAGATTAGGTGTGGCCAAGGCCAGCATATCACATATTCTTGCGGGAAGGAACAAGCCGGGGTTTGATTTCATACAAAGTATGGCTCAAAACTATCCCGACCTGAATCTTGATTGGCTGATCGCAGGAAAGGGTAAAATGTACAAGAGTCAGAATTCCCCTCAAGCGCCACAACTCTCCGAGGAGCCTCGATTGTCCACCACAGGCAAGGACAGCGGCCGATTATTCGATTCTCAAGAGCCAGATTTGTTTCCAGAAGAGCCGGAAACTATTGATAATAAGCCTCAAACAGAGCAAGTCTCCCCTGCCGAATCCAAACCAGACACGCCAAGGATCACAAAGATTCTGGTTTTCTATGACAACGGAACGTTCAAGGAGATCGATTGACGGAATGTTTGAGAAGAAATCCCTTCTGTGTTCTGCTGATTTTGTCTAAATTTGTCGTCACAAACCTTGGTGTGGAAAACCAAGGCAAGTGCAGAAAAACATCAATGAATATGTACAGACAACTCATCAGGCCGATTTTGTTCAAATTCTCACCGGAAACGGCGCATAATCTCACTTTCAAAGGACTCGGACTTCTACGGCGGATTCCTTTCGCCGGAAAACTGATGAAGCTGATTTACAGCCACAAGACTCCATCGCTGTCAAGGAATGTGTTCGGGATCAATTTCCCGTCGCCCGTCGGTCTGGCCGCCGGTTTGGACAAGAACGGAGAGTTTTACAACGAGCTGTCGTGGTTCGGATTCTCGTTCATCGAGATCGGTTCCCTGACTCCGGAGGCTCAGCCGGGCAATCCCAAGCCTCGACTGTTCAGGCTCCCGCAGGACAACGCTATCATAAACAGGATGGGGATCAACAACAAAGGCATCCAGAACGCGATCAGACATATTCAAAAGGATCCGCCTAAGACGATTATCGCTGCGAGCATAGCGAAGAACAGCACCAGCGCCTCGGACGAGGACACCATCGCTGACTACAAGAAGGCGTTCTCGTATATGTACGACTTTGTGGATATGTTCACGATCAATGTCTCCTGCCCGAATGTTCACGGCCTGCAGAATCTTCAGGACGTGTCATACCTGTCGGATATTCTCGATCCGTTGCTGGATTTAAGGATATGCTACGATGCCTATAAGCCGATTCTGGTCAAGGTCTCCCCTGACATTCCGACAGAGGAACTTGACGAAATCCTGAAATACTGTATGCAATCAGGAATCGACGGAATCGTGGCCGGCAACACGACCAGATCCCGTGACGGGCTCACGACAAACAAGGATAGAATAGAGAAAATCGGCAACGGAGGGCTCTCCGGAGCTCCTTTGTACGAGAAAAGCCTCGCTATGGTCAAGCATATTCATCAGTTCACGTCCGGAAGGCTGCCGGTAGTGGGTGTCGGTGGAATAATGTCGCCGGAGCAGGCCAAGGAAATGCTGGACGCCGGAGCGAGTCTGATAGAGATCTACACCGGTTTCATCTACGAAGGACCTTCAATAGTGAAGAAGATCAACAAATACCTTGAAAACAATAGTTTGACAAAATAAAATCTGAATATGGCAAACGCATCGATCTGTACTATCGGCGACGAGATTCTGATCGGCCAGATAGTGGACACCAATTCCTCGCATATATCCCAGGCGCTTGAGGAGATTGGCGTGAAAGTCACAAGAATGACTTCATTCGGGGATGACCACGACGAGATTGTCTGCAATCTAACAAACGAACTCACTCACAACGAGATAGTCATAACTACCGGAGGTCTTGGTCCAACCAAGGACGACATCACGAAAGCGGCTTTGGCGGAGATTTCCGGAAGCAAGGGTTATGTGGTGAATGAAGGCCAGCTCAAGATGGTCCACGAGATCCTTCACGCAAGGGGACTTGATGTTCTGGACATCAACAAGGCTCAGGCGCTCGTCCCGGACACTTGCGAAGTGATTGTCAACCACCTCGGCACGGCGCCGATTATGGTGTTCCGCTTCCCTAAGGAAAGATACGGACATCAGGCCTCTCTCTATGCCCTGCCAGGCGTTCCGTTTGAGGCGGTCGGGGCGATTCCTGATGTGATCAAGGACGTTAAGGAGCACAACCCACTTACGGACATATTCCATAAGTGCGTGATGGTCTTCGGGTTGGCTGAATCCGCGCTTTCCAAGGAAATTGAGTCTTGGGAGGACAGTCTGCCGGAGGATATGCACCTTGCCTACCTGCCTAATCCTTTGACAGGAGTCCGTCTCAGGCTTTCAATTTACGGTGGAAACAAGGATGAGGAGGAAAGGCGCATTGATGAGCAGTTCGCGCGTCTCAGGCCGATTTTGGGAGACAAGATATATTCCTACAATGATGACACGCTGGAGAACGCCGTTGGAGCCTTGTTCCGTGGCTCAGGGATGACCCTCAGCGCGGCCGAGTCCTGCACCGGAGGCAAGATTTCCTCCTTGATCACCTCTGTTCCCGGGGCTTCTGAATATTACCTCGGCTCCGTCACATCCTACGCCATCCCAGTCAAGGAAAAAGTCCTTGGAGTTCCGGAGGCCACAATCAATGAATATGGAGTTGTAAGTTCCGAAGTGGCGGCGGCGATGGCTGAAGGGGCCAGAAATTTGACCGGGAGCACTTATGCTGTCTCGACCACAGGATTGGCAGGGCCCGGAGGCGATGAGCATAATCCAGTAGGCACTGTATGGATCGGAATCGCAGGCCCTAACGGGACGAAAACCGTCAAAAAGGTCTATAAGAACGACAGGAAAAGGAATATTGAGAGATTCGCTGCGGCCGCGCTCGATGAACTAAGGTTATTTATGCTCAGCGACCGCAAATAATTGAAAATAAATAGCGATAACAAATTTGTTTACCAAGCAAACATTTTTGTTATCGCTATTATTATGGCTATTTGTAGGCTATTTGGCAGTCAAAGAGGTCACGTCATTGAACACTCTTAGGAAATTCTTGCCAGCGACCTTCTCTATCTGATCATCGGTATAGCCACGGCTTGACATCTCGTCAAAGATCACTCCGATTTTTGAGATGTTCTCAAGTCCGGCTGGAGTAACCTCGATGCCGTCGAAGTCGGTTCCGATTCCGACACTGTCTATACCCGCCACCTTAACGGCGTGGTCGATGTGATCCACCACGTCCTTATAGGAAGGTCTTGGCAAAGCGGCAAACTCATCCAGCACAGCGTTCCAAGCGGCGGCCTTTTCCGGATTCAACGGATCGTTGATCCAGTCCTGCTCGGTCCAGCTCTTGGACTCCAGTCCGGAATCCGCCAGAGTCTTGGCGAACGCATCCGAAAGGAATACCGGATAGAAATTGATTTGGATCACGCCGCCTTTGTCAGCAAGCGCGCGCAGCATCTCATCGGACATATTCCTTCTGTGGTGAGCCAAGGCACGACAGCAGGAATGTGTGGAAACAATCGGAGCGCGGGAATATTCAAGGACATCGTAGAATGTCTCATCCGAGGCGTGAGCGACATCGACGATCATTCCGAGGCGGTTCATTTCCGCCACCACTTCCCTGCCGAACGGACTGAGCCCATGCCAACGCTTTCCCTGGGCTGCGGAATCAGCGATCTCATTGTCAGCATTGTGCGTCAAGGTGATGTAACGAACCCCAAGGCGATGAAAAACACGTAGGAGTGAAAGGGATTTCTGGATCGGAGCCCCGTTCTCCATACCTATGAATATGGAAATGAGTCCTTTAGCCTTATTCCTCAAAGCGTCATCCGGCGAGAATGCAAGTGAGGCGATCCCGGAATTGGCTTCAACGGCATCGTAGATCCGGCCGATCATTTCCAAAGCGTAGCGTGTGGCCTCGTCTGGCTGTAGGTCGGCGGATGTGTATAAAGCGAAGAAAGAGGCATCGACTCCCCCTGCCTTCAGTTTTGGCAGGTCAACGTGCCCCCTCTCGTTATTCATTCCGATGTCGCGTCCCCGCATCATCATTGTCGGGGTGTCGCAATGAGAATCCAGGACGAACATGATTATTTACGGGTTACAGTCGCATTCTGGATCTTCACGATCTTGATCACAGGATCTCCTGAGTAGCAGACACTTGCGCCTTTGCCGAGGTCGAGCGAAAGATTTTTGCCAGGAGTTACGGTAAGATCCGCACCATCCAATGACACGGTCACATCATCCACAGACATCGTGACCGCATCAATCTTTGAAGATCCTCCTTTACCAGTGACTTTCAAAGAGTTGGCTTTGCCGGAAAGGGATAGTTTGGCACTGTTGTCAGTAGCGACGGAAGCCGTTTCGCATTGACCGTTGACGGCAAGGTCAGCGGAACCCGAATTATTCACATTGAGAGTTTTCGCCGAATACTCCAGAACAACCGTAGCACTTCCGTCCGCATTGACAGTCACATTGTCCCCGGCCTTCACATTGAAAGAAGATAGCTTTGCCTTTTTGCCTACGGAAATCACAGCAGACTCCGCGTTCACGTTAAGATTGGCTATGCTTGAATTGCCGGATAGATCCATTTTGAATTTGCCGGAATTCAGACTATTGCTTGATGAGAACGTACAGTCATCATTCAAAGTGATTGAGTTAAGTGACGAGACATAAATAGTGGCTTCAAGTACAGGTCCTTCAGAATTCTTACCCTTGAAGGATTTCTTAACTTCTTTCGGAATTGACTTGTCATCAAGCCCGATGTAAAGTGTGCCGGCTTTAACGTAGCATTCAAGACAACTCTCAAGGGCATCGCTTACTTTGAATTTGGCATTATAGCCATCCTTTTCAACCAAGGTGACCTTGAAGCCGTCCGACACTGAGATGGCATCAAACTCTGAATATTCATGTTCGATGGTCCTGGTCTGCGCGACGGAAACCGCAGATGTTAAAGCAATGGCGGAAATCGCCATAAATAAAGATTTGATATTCATAACCTTTATAAATTAAATTTTCCTATTCATCAATTTTTTCCATCAAGGATTCCCACTCCGCTGTCTTGTGGTCAAGCTCGCGTTTGTCCTCAAGGTAGGTTCTGGTGAGCTCCATTATGTCATCACCAGGCCCGGGATTGGAGAGAATCTTCTCGATGTCCTTCATCCTCGCCTCGACCTTGCCGATTTCTGACTCAAGGAATTCGACCCTGTGCCGAATCCTGCGGATTTCCTTGGAATCACTCCGTCTTTGTTCGAATTCCTTCTGGGCCTGCTCCTTTCTGACAGAATCAACCTCATTCTTTGCATCGGGTACCGCAGACACTTTGGGAGAGAAACGCCTCTCCAATTCCTGAAGATTCTCTATCTTCCTCTCTTCCAAGAACTCATGGACACTTCCAAGATGCTCCTTGACCTTTCCGTCACGGAACTCATACATCTTGTCAACCAAGCCTTCAAGGAAATCACGGTCGTGTGAGACCACAATCAGCGTGCCATCGTACGCCTTCAGAGCCTGTTTGAGAATATCCTTGGACTTGATGTCCATATGGTTGGTCGGCTCGTCAAGCGCCAACACATTGTATGGCTGGAGCATAAACTTTGCCATTCCAAGCCTTGCACGCTCGCCGCCTGACAGGACACTTACCTTCTTGTCGATGTCCTCACCACGAAACAGGAACTGAGCCAGAATGTCACGAAGCTTGTTCCTTACATCTCCGACCGCTATGTTGTCAAGGGTCTCCCACACGGTAAGATTACGGTCAAGGATGTCCTCCTGATTCTGAGCGTAATACCCGATGGAAACATTGTAGCCGGTCTTGGCCTCACCGCTGATAGGCTGCAACTCCCCCATTATCACACGCATAAGGGTAGTCTTACCCTCACCGTTGCGTCCGATCAAGGCGACCTTCTCTCCCCTTCTGACCTCTATCTCAGCGTTCCTGAAGACGACCTTCTCCGGATAGCCGACTGTCAGATCCTTGCCTTTGAAGACAATGTCTCCGGAACGCGGAGCCGGCGGGAACTTAACCGTCAGCGTGACGTTGTCAGTCTCGTCAATCTCCACTCTGTCAAGTTTTTCGAGCTGCTTGATGCGGGACTGTACCTGATTTGATTTCGTAGGCTTGTAGCGGAAACGGTTGATGAAATCCTCCGTCTTCTCGATCATCTTCTGCTGGTTCTCATAGGCCGCCATCTGCTGCGCGAGCCTTTCCTTGCGTAATTCAACGTATTTGCTGTACGGAACCTTGTAGTCATGAATATGACCGAGCATGATCTCGACCGTGCGGTTTGTCACGGTGTCGAGGAACCTCCTGTCATGCGAAACGAGGAGCAACGATCCCCGATGACTTTTAAGATAATCCTCCAGCCATTCGATTGATTCTATGTCAAGATGGTTCGTAGGCTCGTCCAGAAGCAGGACATCCGGCTCGGACAGCAGGATCTTCGCCAGCTCTATGCGCATATTCCACCCTTGGCTGAACGTCTCGGTCTTTCGCCCGAAATCCTCATCCTTAAAGCCAAGGCCTAAAAGCGTCTTCTGGGCAAGAACCTCCGGAGGCTCCGACTGACTCATAGCCATAGCGTCTGTCAAGTCATTCAGTCGGTTGATCAAAGAAAGGTATTCATCTGACTCATAGTCAGTTCTCTCAGCCAGTTGGGCGTTCACGCTGTCAAGTTCGGCTTGAATCTCTGTGATGTGGTCAAAAGCGGTCAATGTCTCCTCCATCACGGTTCTCCCCTTGTGGTGTTCCATGATCTGAGGCAGGTAGCCGATACGCAGATCGTTCGGCTTGTCGATGCTTCCGGATGTCGGAGACTGAAGCCCGCAGATCAGTTTCATGATCGTGGACTTCCCCGCTCCGTTTTTGCCGACAAGACCGATCTTGTCCTTCTCACTGATGTGGAAATCTATACTGTCCAAAAGTGTGTAGCCACCGTAGGCCACAGTCAATCCATTAATTGAAATCATTTACGCCTCCTCCTTAATCTCTTCAAGCGCATCTTCCGGCCGTGCCGGTTTACAGCACATCACGCAAACCTCGTACAAAATCAGCAAAGGAGCGGCGGCGATCAACATCGACATCGGATCCGCGGGTGTTATGATGGCAGCGATGCATAGTATAACCACTATCGCATGCCTGCGATATTTAATCAGAGTGTTTCTGGTGACAATCCCGAGTTTAGACAAGATCACGACAACGATAGGAAATTCAAACACAATGCCGAACGCCAGCACAGTTGAAGTGAACATCGAGATGTACGAAGTCAGCGAGATCGTGTTCATCACATCATCGCTGATCTTGTAGCCCATGAAAAAGTTAAGCGAGATCGGAACGATAAGATAATAACCGATTACAAGTCCAAGATAGAACAGGAACGATGCGGAAAGGAATGCCCCTCTTACCGCACGCTTTTCATTCCTGTAAAGAGCTGGGGCTATGAATTTCCAGATCTCGAAACAGACATACGGGAAAGACAGGATGAAGCCCAACTCGAACGCGACCTGAAGATGCACGAAGAACTGGGCGGATATGTCCAGATTCACCAGCGACATCTGCATATTCCCCATTCTCAGCCATTTATAGATGAAGAAGTCGCTTTTTGTCGGAGCCAGGATGATGTCGTCAAAGACCAACGACTTGAAGCAAAAGACCACGACACTGACAAGCGTAATGACAAGCACTGAGCGGAACAATGTTCCCCTCAGCACCTCCAGATGGTCCCAGAAGGACATCTCAGCTTCTCCAGCCGCCATTATTTCTTCTCGATCTTCTCGATTTTGTCCGGAGTCTTGGCTGTGGAGTTGAGATCCTTGTCAATGTCACTGATCTGGCTCTCAACCTCGTTCATGCCGTCCTTGAAGCTCTTGACACCTTTTCCAAGGCCTTTCATGAGCTCAGGAATCTTCTTTCCACCGAAAAGGAGAATGATGACAAGGGCGATAATCACCACCTGCCACGGGCCAACAACACCCAAAGGAACAATAAAAAACATAGTCTAAACTATTTAAGTGTTAAAATAATCTTTACAAATATCATCTGTCATTGATATGAGCCTCTATCGCTTCCACAAGCTTCTCCGGACAACGTGTCGGCCGACCGGTAGCCTTGTTGAGAAAGCCAAGGGTCACCTGGCCTTCAACGCAAAGCGTGCCGTCCTGATTGTAAACCGCCTGCCTTACACGGAGTTTCGCCATAGGCACCTCATCGATCATTGCGACAGCCCTGACCACATCTCCCATCTTAGCCGGGAACCTGTAACGGCATTCCACGGTGACTATCGGAATGGTCACACCGTCCTCCTCACATTTCTCTATCGGGTAACCGCACTCGACCATCAGGTTGTTCCTCGCACACTCGAAGTACCGGATGTAATTCGAGTGATGGACGATGCCCATCTGGTCAGTTTCGTAGTATCTGACAGGAAAAGATGTCTCAGAATACACCATAACAAAATTGTTAGCACCTATAACAAAAATGTTTTACTATTTGTTTCTCAAAGCGGCAAGAGCCTTTTCGTAACTTTCGATCTTGGAAAGGCTGTCAGCCTCCTTCTTGCGCTCCAAAGCGACAACCTTCTCCGGAGCGTGAGCCACAAAGCTCTCGTTGGACAGCTTTTTCCTCACTGACTCAAGGAATCCACGCTGATGCTCAAGCTCGGTCTCGATCTTTTTGATCTCCTCCTCGACATCCACAAGTCCCTCAAGCGGAACGAAGAGTTCAACCGTGCGGACAAGCAGCGAGACTCCGGCGGCGTCACCGAAATCAGCCACACTCTCGACCGAGGAAATGTTGGCAAGCTTGGTGACCACAGGGAGCATATTCATAGGGAAATCTCCCTTCACCTTCAAGGCAAGGCTTTCCTTAGGAGAGATGTTCTTCTGCTGACGGATTCCGCGGATCCCGTTCACCGCCTCCTGGGCTATGCCGAATTCCTCGATGATCTTTTCATCGACAACTCCAGCCTTAGGAGTAGGCTGGTACATAATGGTCTCCCCTTCCTTGCGCTCCGCCATAGACTGCCAAAGCTCTTCCGTGATGAAAGGCATCACAGGATGAATCATCTTCAGCAATTTCTCAAAGAATATGATTGTGGCGTCATACGTCGCCTTGTCGATGCCCTCACCATAAGCTGGCTTCACGGCCTCAAGATACCAGGCGCAATATTCATCCCAGAAGAGTTTGTAGATGCTCATAAGGGCATCTGAGATCCTGAACTTGGAATAATGGTCTTCGACCGCGGTAATGGTCTGGCCAAGTTTATTCTCAAACCAACTTACAGCCAATTTGTTGACCTCACTCTGCTGAAGCTTTTCATCAATCGTCCAACCTTGAACGAGACGGAAAGAATTCCAGATCTTATTGCAGAAATTCCTGCCCTGCTCGACCTGTGACTCATCATAGAATATGTCGTTGCCGGCTGACGAGCAAAGCAGCATACCGATCCTTACGGCATCGGCTCCGTACTTGGCGATGAGGTCAAGCGGGTCTGGAGAGTTGCCAAGAGTCTTGGACATCTTCCTGCCGAGCTTGTCGCGGACAATTCCCGTGAAATAAACGTTGCTGAACGGAATGTCGTTCATAAACTCGTCACCTGCCATAATCATTCTGGCTACCCAGAAGAAGATGATGTCAGGACCTGTAACCAGGTCATTTGTAGGATAATAGTAAGCAAGATCCTTGTTTGGCTGATGGTCAGGATGTCCAGGCTTCTTAGGGTCGAACACTGAAATAGGCCAGAGCCAGCTTGAGAACCAGGTGTCGAGCACATCGTCATCCTGCCTGAGATCAGCGACTGTCAAAGCCGGATTGATCTTCTGGGCCGCGGCGAGAGCCTTCTCTGGAGTCTCTTCCACAACTATCTGCCCGTCTGGAAGATAGTAAGCCGGGATTCTCTGTCCCCACCAAAGCTGACGGGAAATGCACCAGTCGTGGGCGTTCTCCATCCAGTGACGGTACGTGTTACGGTACTTGTCCGGAATAAGTTTGATCTTGCCGGATTCGACGCTCTCAAGAGCCTTTGCGGCAAGGTCTTCCATCTTGAGGAACCACTGCGCCGAGAGCTTCGGCTCGATGACCGCGTTGGTCCTTTCCGAATATCCCACCGGAGATGTATATTCCTCCACCTTGACAAGGTTGCCGGACTCCTCCAACATCTTGACAATCTTCTTTCTGGCCTCGAAACGATCCTCGCCCACCAGAATCTGAGCCTTCTCGTTCAGGCGGCCGTGGTCATCGATGATGTCAATAACCGGCAGATTGTGGCGAAGTCCGATCTCATAGTCATGAGCGTCGTGAGCCGGGGTGACCTTCAGGCATCCAGTTCCGAAATCCATCTCCACATAACTGTCCTCGATGACAGGGATCTCCCTGTTGATCAACGGGATGAGCACCTTCTTGCCTTTCAGCCAATGATGTCTCTCATCGGCCGGATTGACACAGATGGCGGCATCGGCCATAATCGTCTCAGGACGGGTCGTGGCGATCACGAGATACTTGTCCGTAGGATTGCCGTTGCCATCGGAGATATAATATTTAAGGTGATAGAAATGGCTCTTGGTGTCCCTGTGGATGACCTCGTCGTCACTGATGGCGGTCAATGCCACTGGATCCCAGTTGACCATACGCACACCTCTATATATCATACCTTTCTTATAGAAATAGCAGAATGTGGCGATCACGGCGTCGGAAAGCTCAGGCTCCATCGTGAACCTTGTGCGGTCCCAGTCACAGGAAGCGCCAAGCTTGCGGAGCTGCTTGAGAATGATTCCCCCGTGCTCCTCCTTCCACTCCCAGGCATATTTCATAAACTCCTCACGGGTAAGGTCTTCCTTGGATATTCCCATACCCTTGAGCTTGGCCACAACCTTGCTTTCCGTTGCGATGGATGCATGGTCCGTACCAGGTACCCAGCAGGCATTCTTGCCGTCCATTCTGGCCTTGCGGATCAACACATCGTTAAGCGTGTTGTTCAGCACGTGACCCATATGCAGGATTCCCGTCACGTTAGGAGGCGGGATTACTATCGTATAAGGCTCTTTCTCATTCGGCTCAGAGTGGAAGCACTTGTGCTCGGTCCACCAGGCGTACCATTTGTCTTCTACTTCCGCCGGATTGTACTTTGCGGAAAGTTCTTTTTTCTCGCTCATATTACTGCTTATAATATACAAAGTTTACAAATATAGCACATTTTTCACTATATTTGCTTCAAAAATACACACATACTATGGAAGAAAAGAAAGAAATCAGTCTGGAAATCCGTCCGGAAGTAGCAAAGGGCACATATTCAAACCTTGCGATCATCACCCATTCGCACAGCGAGTTCATCATCGACTTCGCGACAATCCTTCCCGGCCTGCCTAAGCCGGACATCAGCAACCGCATCGTGATGACTCCAGAGCACGCCAAAAGGCTTCTCAACGCTCTGATGGACAATGTCACAAAGTACGAATCACAGTTCGGACTCATCAACCTTGGCGGCGGACAGGCTCAGCAGGGTGGCACGTTCAATCTCGGAGACCTTCCTCAGTTCGGTCCTAACGGAGCCAAATCATAACTTGAAATGACAGATTTCAAGAATATCAAAGCGTTCACGTTCGACATCGACGGCGTGATGACTGACGGTGGCATCCTCGCCGATCTGGAAGGCCAGCTTTACAGGACTTTCGACGCTAAGGACGGATTCGCTGTCAGAATGGCGTGCCTTAACGGATTCCCGGTCGGTGTGATCACCGGCGGCCGGTCACAAAGTATACGGGCCAGGTTCA